>Ga0209782_1000426_pt1 | contig 18017 bp, 11 predicted proteins | sample WorMetmaBAHAMAS1_FD_187390 | JGI IMG/M metagenome (GOLD analysis project Ga0209782, IMG submission 187390) | Marine gutless worms symbiont microbial communities from Max Planck institute for Marine Microbiology, Germany - Inanidrilus... | ecosystem: Host-associated > Annelida > Digestive system...
GCCTATAGCTAGGCTGGCACAAATAGGTTTTGAGGTTAAGGTTTGTTTAGTTCTTAATAAAATTTTTGGAAAAGTACAATATTTAGGTTTTTATGGTTCTAAAATTTTCACATATTTTATTCAGATGACTAAGTTTGTTGTTTTTTAAAGTTGTTTTAACATGTTGCACTATGCGGTATGTTGCAGCAGGAACGACACATCTTGCTTACCACATCATTACTTTGTCTTACTATAATGCTATAAATAATGAAATGACATTGTTTTGTGTAAACGTTGACAAAATTAAACAATGGGTGCATCCCTATTAAGTAACTCCAAATTATAGAATATTTAATGTTATGCTTCAATGTTTGTAAACAAATGCTTTTTGCAGTTGTTAATATTTTAGTAATAATTCGCAATGACAACATTTGAATGGCCTTGGGAATACAGTTTTGCACCATTCTTTACGTAAGCTTTATCATGTGAAATCTGAAAGGATAGTGTAGTGTAGCGCTCTGTTTCTCGGGTCCGATCAGTTACACAAAAGCTAGCCTCTCCGGTCTCACTAAAAGCCGACCGCACGACCGCACAGTCCGGGGAGCACGCAGTCGACAGTTGTGCGGTCGTGCTGACGACCGCAAACAATCGACCTGCGTGCAGACGTCAGTTGTCAGGACCTGGTTAATTAAAGAATGGATCAAAAATTAATATTTGGCGAATTCTAGTTCAAATTTAGTATTCTGAGATCTGGCGTCTTAGTTGTTTCTAGTTCAAGTTCCAAATTTTAGTTCTTTGAGGTCTTTCATTTCCAAGCTAAAGGTTCCTAGTTCAGAATTTAGAGGATCGGCGTCTTAGGTAATTTCAAGTTCAAGTTTAAACTTCCCAATTTAAGTTCTTTTCTCAGGATTTTTTGGCGCCTTAGAGTTTTTATCCTATTGTGAGCAGAATCTAATTTTTAGGCCTTTTCAGTAGTAAACTTCCTATCTTAGTGGGAATTCTTGCATTTTTTGATTTTACTATTATGAAATCTGAAATTTCATTTGATGTTAAATCTGTCTTGTGGCAATGCGTATACAGACAGTGTGCGGTCGGTCTGTGCAGTCTGAACAGTGGCCACGGTATAGACTATTATCGACAGATAATTTTGCGCTCGGCGGTCGTAATTAGCGTGCTCCGACCGCACCACAGACCGCACAGTCCGGACTGTGCGGTCGGCTTTTAGTGAGACCCAGCCTCTCGTCTGCCTATAGCGGTCTGTCTAATTTATGCCGTGACGCCGTGACAATGCCGTGATGGCATAACGCAGACGGTCAGCGTAACGATATCGAGTAGGCCTATTATCGTCGAGTTAACCGCGGTCGCCTTAGTTGTCACTTACTAAAAAAGGCGCATTTGTGGCAAATGGTAAAATGCGGACCTGCGGGGATGCGGGCCTGCAGTTTAGGGTTAGTAGGGTTAGGGTTTAGGGTTAGGGATAAGGTTAGGGTTAGTGTTAGGGATAGGATTGGTGTTAGGGTTAGCGACGGTGTTAGGGTTAGCACACTTTACTTTTTATCACACTAGCAGCCTGCGAAATCCCGCATTCCCGCACGCCCGCATTTTACCCATAGCCCGCATTTAAGCAGTTTACACAGGAACCAAAAATGGACAAATATGCGCCTAATTTGCATTTTTGAAAGACAAAATAGCTTTCGAAGCCCCCTGACCAAAAGCAGCCTGTATTATGCTGCTGACACCATAATGCTGTCTTTAGGCCTAGAAGTTGATTGATTCGGCAAAAACTGCCAAAGATACTTGCACAGTTGCACGTCGTTATGCTCACCGTCTGCGTGCCGTCACGTCACGGCGCTGTCACGGCGTCACAAAACACGGCACAACAATTACCCATCACATCTGCGGCCGTCATGGCGTTGTTGGCGTTGATGTCACAATGCAGTGATGACAGCATCACGGCGTTACGGCATAAATTAGACAGACCCGCCTATAGTACTTAAGCCAGAACTCGGCTTAGGATGGAAGTCACCAAAATCTTTGTCGATTGCTTCGACGGTAACAAAAGCAAAGTAAAACTAAATAAACACCACTAACCATACAAGACATTGCCTTGAAGTACTTCGCCGTACTAATGAAACATCAGTTAGTTGGTGTTTAACGTCCCTTACTAATGAAACAACAAAAACAATTATAACGAAAAGTATACTTTGTTCCATTTGTAGCTACAGCAATCGCACATAATAAACGTAGCTAGTCCCAGCCGACGGACAACAAAGTGAACAAACCGTCCCTGAAAGGGGCGTGGTTACGTCACGTGACGTTTTAAATTTTGGGGTCAGCACTTATGGCTAGCACTGTGAGTCACATATGAATATTTATTAGGTTTCCTCCAAGTTATGCAGTGATAGGCTAGAACAACACCACAATTGCTGTTCCATCCACTCCCTCCGATGCCGTCGCCCGTAAATGAGCTGTGGCCTGGCGGGAGAATTTTTCGGACAGCGAGTTGCGTATGCCGCGAGCCACGGCCCACGTTGGCCGGCTAGTGCAGCTACTGCGAGCAGGCTGCACTTTGTCATGAATATTCATTTGTGACTTACAGCTGCTTGAGTAAACTTGAAGGACACTTTTGTTGTTTGAAACCCATAAGTCAGATTACTCAGGAAATATTGTGATTGGCAGGCACAGATTACTGACTATACCAAAAAGCACTTTTCAGAAATAGAATTATAAAAAAATTTGAAAGTAGGTTTTAAGGCATAAATCTATACCATACTTGTGTGCAAATTTTGTGGTGGTCCATCAAGTGATAGCTGCAATATGTTGTCTAAAAAACCCATAGGCACAATTGTAAACTCAGTTTTTGCCCTGCCAAATTTCCCCTGCACAAAAATTTTGAAATTTTTCACCAGTGCTTGCATCCGGACACTGATTCACGTCGTTTATTTTAAAATCGGTGCAGGAAAAGTGGCCAAAAGTGGTCGTGCGTTGGTTTTGTGACAGCAAAGTAAATGCAATATAGGGACTCTGAGCCTATTAATACACTGTTTGTAAACAGTACGAAATGGTAATTTGTTGGCATATGTGTGAATGATTGTATCTGTGTTTGCTGTTTAGATTGCAACCAAATCTGGATACAAGACAGAAGCAGATCGATGCTTGGATGTCTTTGATACTTGCTTATCACCGATACTACAAGAAGTACACATTAGATGTGACTGAAATACAGTCTAGTCCATTGTTCAGCAACACGTCAATTGACAGTATCTTTTGTATCTGGTGTATTATGTGGATGTAGATGATGCATACAGTGCTTTCTTGTTTGCATGTTATGCTCATAATACTGATCATGTATTGATACCAGAAAGGAGGCAGAGTGGGAGAGAGGCAAGGGCAAGAGGAAAAGGAGGACATGGAAGATAAAGTTAGGGGAGAACAGAAAGGAGGGAAAGGGAGAAGAGGGATAAGGAGGGGAAGGAAGGGTAGGATAAAATAAAGCAAAGTAAAGTAAATGGAGTATAGCAGTTTGCAGCAATTAGCCTCTACCGCTACGGGAACTCACATGCCAGACGGGATCACATAGTCATCTGCCACCCCAGCAGAGGTGACATTCCACCTTTACCCCAGCCAATTATGCTGGTACTCAATTTAGTGACCCCCAAGGCTTAGTTGATCTAGTTGGCTTGGTTACATATTGAGGTGGTATACCCACCCAAAGATGGTCACCCATCCCAGTACTAACTGGACTCAACGTAGAGTTACAAAAGGCACAGTTTATTGGACCATAGATATGAAAGATAAGGAGAGTGAGGAGGGATGGAAAAAGAGAGAAATGGAAGGGAGAGGGAGGAAAAGATAGGGATCAGAGGGAAAGAAAGAGGATTGACAAGCAAAGAACTAGTCTGTGGTGTCCCATTCCAAAATCCACCCCAAACTGAATTTAACTTCAGCTTTGTAAATTTAGTTGTAATTTTAATAGCACAAACATTGTTGCTGTACAGAAGCAATAACATACTGGTAATTAACAACAAACACAGAGTAATCATTTTCTATTTCTGGATGTGAATAGCATGTAGCAATTGCCATCTGCATAGAAATATCCCACAGAAACCCAATAAAACCCCATGTCCATTAAAACCACCAAAACCACCAGGTTTGGCTTTTGAAAATAAAACTGACTTTTTTAAATTCTGACACTTTAAAGTTTGTTAAGCCTGCTGAATTTAGACAGTAGGCAGATGAACACAGCTCAAATGCTGTTCAAACAATTGACGGATGCATCAGGCTAAAAAATTTTCTACACGGACCACACATGAAACTAACATGCTTTTTTATGGGGGGTAAGAAGGCACAATCTGCACATCTCAGTAGGCCATCTCACTTGCCATACTATGCTTAATAAGCATTTGTTAACTTTACATGTACATAGTGACCCACTCTGCCATGCATGTGGAGAGCAGAAAGAAACCCTCTTGTTATTTCCTAAGAAAGTGCTGTGCCACGATGATAATGTACTATTGCATTATGGGGGCATATTCCCTACAGCTTGAGGAGCAAAGTTGTTGGACAAAGTTGTTCACTGTTGGACACATTACTGTATGTAAAAGCCTCGTCAATGTTTTTTTAGTTACATTGGGGATGAACACTAGGTCGAACCTGCTATGCCCTCAGTGCCAAGTAGACCTTTAATGGGCTACACACCACGAATGAAAGGGTAAGGTAAGCCTTAATTTACTATTCATACTTTACTAGGGTGTATAAAGTGACCCACACTGTATATTATGTGAAGTAGTTTTTACGAGCTGTCACACGTGTATATGATTCATGTGTTATATGCATTGCACATTTATTTTTCATAGCTATGTTTATCCAGGAAAGTTGTCAGTTGATGTAATATATATGCTGCTGGATGAGCTACAGAAAAAAGGTGAGTGAAAGGCCTTTAGTTATTGACAAATTTTTAAAAATTTGTGTCTGTGAGGTTGTTTCTTTCAGTGATGGCATCAAGAAAGTAAGTGCAGGTCCAAGGCCTAGACAGTGAATTTCAAGACCAACACCAAGACATCAGGTTCCAAGACCAACACAGTACTAGCACATTAGAGGCTTTTCGTGTATGCGCTATATAAATTTATGATTGATTGATTGATTGATTGATACTGTCCCAAGACCGAGACATTAACTTTTAGGCTTCATGACAAAAACATATAGTGCAGGTACCTTTAAGATCTCTTAGCAAATACATTGAAAACACAGAGTTGTTTCATAGTCAGCCTTTGCTATACCGGGGTAGCTAAAACGTAGTAGACATTTGAGAGTGGTACAGGCTAGTGACTACTGTTGTATTAGTGACCGTTATCTTTGACATTAATCACATTGTCTGCTGCCTATGTGGTCACTACAGCAATTCATTGATCTTTGGGAGGACCAATTTTGAACACAATGTTCAATTAAGTACCCATGAAAATGGACAATTTGGTATGCAGAATTTTTTGCAAAAAATTCTAGGATTATCCCACAGACCCAGTAGTCAGAGGGATAACCCCTGTTGATTGGGATGCAAGCAACCCTGGTGCCAAGATAGACCCCCCAGTGTTGTATGTAAATTGGTGCCCTGGATTTGTGGCAGTGCTATTTTAGTAACTAAAACAAGAAACTAAAGCTACTATCCACTACTACTTAGTACTTACTCCCATTTTACAGCCATTTTTCAGGTGAATTGTGGTCCACCAGTTCCCTGTAGGTCCTCCTCCTTTACCTACTTTGGAAGAGAATATGAGGATTACTAGAACAGACTTTTTATGGGTTAGGTATCCTTCATGTCACCAAGCATCAGTGACAAATCACTGGGTGGAAATGAGAACTAGTGTTCACTTTGGTCGAAAAGTATCAATTTGTATAACACTGTATGATGCTAAGGTGCAGTGTAATCTGAATTGTGTTGAAAGCACCCTTAACTTAAATTGTAATCAGTTAATTTGTTCGTATTGATGGTACTGCAAATATACAGGTCATGTAGAGTGGACTGACAAGTCTCGTCACCAGTGCTTAGTTATGTGGCGAACACCGAGTGAGTGGGGAAAGCTCATCTACAGATGGGTAAATCGCTGTTTGTTCTTGATTGCAGCAGAAATATCAACACTGTCATGAACATCATATGACTAATTAGTGCGATTCACCAAATGGTGGAATATGCCACCAAATTAGGGATTCTGCTTGTGTGATTACACTACATTTTGTCTAGATAAAAAGTTTTTGCAATAACTTTGTCAAATTGTGATCAATATCAACAGCATTTGGTGAAAACATAGTGAATTTGCAACATAATATTTTGCAGATGATCAGATGGTCAGCCTTCCATAACACTTATGTAATTACTGTACCTTGCAAAATGGACTATACACTATTGCATTTCCACTGTTACTGTAATGCTGAAACAACGGACTTTTCAACACACCAAACTATCTCGAAAGCAACAATAGGCCTTTGTCCTAACCCTAAGCCAGGGTGGCCCAAAAAATTGGCACAATTTTTTGTACGCCTTAATTTTGTCAAATACTAACCAATTTTCGAAATTGTTTCACTGCCAGAATCAGGAGAAAATTTGCAATAATACTATCACTAAAGATCCCACCACACCTTAAGTGTGTTGCTACACTACCTTCTGAAATGTCACAAAGAGGGGCAAACTGTCACAGCGTTTCATTGATCACGCCATTGGTCACTAGCGTCGCCGGCTTGAATGCATCATCCAGCTGCAAGGCGTACACACATTTTAGTGTAGTGTTCAACATAAATACTTTGTTCTCTACTTTCTCTATGACCACCTGCTGACGTCATCAGTATGTGTCACAGTCACTATGGTCATGGTTGTGTAAACAATTTCAAAGCATGATTTTAACTCAGAAAGATGAAATTATTATTAAAATTTTTGTGATAAGAAAGTGGATATGAAGCAAAAAAGTTTGTCTGATATTTTCCTGAACAGAAACCGGTCTCTTGTCATCTTTGAAGTACCAGTACTTGTTGAATAAGATCAATCAAACTGAAGTTGCTTTGTTAGAAACGTTATAGTGGTGTATTTTAAATGCTAACTAGAAATGCGTGGCAAAACCTAGCGAATATCCCGCTTGACGCTGCAGTGTCACCCCCTAGCAAGTAGTAGCAAAACAAAACCATTCTGCCATCTGCACGTAGTATCAGTTTGCCTTCATTATGGCAACATTATTTGGTTGCCATGGTAACGTCCCTTGACAAGTTGGAAAATAAGGTACAGATCCATCATCTGCACATAAAGCGCTTTCATATGATGAAAACATTGCGAAAATACCACAGTGCATTTCCATCTGTTAGCCTGTTCTCCGTCGAAACTACTGGACCGATCTTCACCAAAATTTTACACAATGTAGTGGCATATACAAGGCGTTATCCCATTCCATTTCTGAATGCCAGATCGACGAAAGTGCGGAGTTTGCCATTTTTTCACAAAATTGGGTGCCATAGCAGCGTCCCTTGAGATATTGGAAAATGAGGTCCAAATCGTTCATCTGCACCCAGTACTTGCTGAGATATTTGGTATGATATATCGATTTTTGCCGTCTCGTCCCAAAAGGTACAGAAACTCCCTGCAAGATCTTTGTGTTAGTGGACCGATCTTCACCAAAATTGCACTGAATGTAGCAAAAATTGTTCCCTTTATCATCTCGAAGGCGGAATTGCGATATTTGAATCTGTTGCGAAATGCCAGCATGTTGAATAAAGGTTACTTTGCAAATTTTGCCCAAAATCGGTTGCCATGGCAACGTCTCTAAAGGAATAAAAAAGCGGGCCGGATCGAGAAAATTCATGCAAATACCTTTCATTTGGTGAAAAGATCGTGAAAATCGGTCCAGTAGATCCTGAGATAATTTGGCTTGCGGTAAAAAAAGAAGAAATTACGGACGGTAAAATATATAGCCCGGTCGGCAACTCAGCCAAGCAGGCTAAATAAAATTGATGTTATCATGCATTTCTCTAGAGTAATATGCCATTTATTATTGAATTCTTTTAGAGTTCACATTTCTAAAATTTCAGACAAAGGTAACAAGTTTTTGTTGAATTACAGCAGCTTTTGTTGGGATCCATTTTTATCAGTACACAATATACAATAATTTGTCATGTCATATTAGTGAATGTGGACAACTTGATGGTGACATAAAACTTTATTTGAAACATATTGAATCAGTTAGGGCTAGTATGTTTGCTCTGTGTAAGATTGCTGTTGGTCAATAAAATTGTAATTTTAAATGGCTGCCTGTTATGCTTCCCAAACTTTATTATTTATGTTTTACTTGGTTTTAATAATGTTATGAATGTTTTAAGTATTTGTTGAATTTTTAGGTGTCAGATAATGGAATGATTAACACTGTATGTACTCTGTATGAACTAACAAATGGTGAAAATACTGTTTCTGAAGGTGAGCATTAGAGCTATCTCTGTTTCATATTAGGCATTCTGCAAGCACGTATAAAAAAGCATGATGTTAAAGTTGTAATTACAGTTTTATATTACACTCAGGCCTTTCAGCTTTTATTTTATTTTGCATTTGTCATTTTTGATTATTATTAAGCTGTGATAGCTTCCATATATTGCTCGATTCAAATGAAACTGATGATGTCATTGCTGTGAATGCTGTGATTACTGCAATTGCTGATGATGATTTTTGTGCACAACTGATTGTTTGCCTAAATTGTTTTTAACTATTTCAGTAAAATGTATCATGCTTTATGAGTATAGGGACCAGTTTAATTCATATTTTGTGGCATTACTTTTTTGTGAAATCGGTTATCTTCTGTGAAAAAATGCACACTTACATGAAATCCATTATTTTCTGTGGATTTGGTTTTATTTGTGAAGGCTTTCATACCTATGTCAGTATGTTTCTGTACAGATGTTGTTGTTCACTGCATTCCACATTGCAACAGTCAGTTAGGAATTGACAGTTATATTACATGTAGTTACTTCCTACTTTCACAGCAGATAGCTGCAGATGATTAGAGCATGACTTCTGGCTTCATATATTCGTTGGTAATCAACAGCTAATAAGTGATGACAATGCTGAATATTATGTAGTAGACTATATAGCACTAGTCAACACCTTGTACCTTGTTCAGCCAATAAAGTCAATGAAATTTAGTTGAATTTAAAAACACTGCATGAATTTTCCATAAAATTAAGCATGTTGTCAAAACGCCACCGTGAAGTTGCGAATTTTCCCAATTAATTAGGTTGGTCCTGATGTCGAGATACTTTCTTTTGACAGTCTGAATTTTTGTACCTTTTTGTCATGAAAAACAAAGATATTCGTCATGATATTTACCTGCAACTTCTGTAACGTAACAGTCTTTGTCATTTGCAGAATTTCATGGTTTGGATTCATGGCTGCTCATGCGAGCACTGAAGTCGCTTGAGCAGCAAAGAAAAGCAGAAGTTATTGGAAGTGATGGTGTCAAGTTTTTCTGAGACACACATTTTCCGGCTGTTTTTTATGTGGGCCAGAAGTGATCTTTGACTTTATTTTGTAGAGCTGTTGACAGACACAGTTTTTGTAGTAATACATATATATTTAGTGTTAATTGTTTGTAAATATTGAGTGCATGTCTAAGTGTGCAGTTGTTGAATCGTAAGATACCATATATTGCTCAGTATAATGAGAGTGAAATTATGAGACTTTTCTGTCACTGATTCATTCATTCATTTATTCCAGCTGCTGTTCTGACATTATCTTTGTCATTGACGCGTGATTGTCCTTTTTTGTATTCATACTAAATTCCTCTACAATTGCCATTTCCACTTTTCTTAGCCTAATTTCAGGCACTAGGTCCTTAGATGCAGTCTGTTGCTACACATATGTAATTACAGGGTGGGCCAAAAAAGTGGGGCCACTACTTAGGAAGGCCCACATTTTCTGCTTACATCTTCAAAACACAACAAAATTCTGTAATTTGTGTTACACTTCAACGATATTTTATTCTGAATACATCTGTTGATTCAAAATTCATCAGATTTATCAAACAAAGTGCGGCTTGTTTCTGGAGATTGTACTCCAACCATTTGAACCGAGTGTACCTAAGAGACAATGCTTTCTTAGAGACAGGCCTAAGCATCACTGTAGCACATTCGCATTAAATAACATTAGATCTACTGTTACTTTACTTACTGGTATGCCCAAGCAGATTCAATCTTCAGTAAATCTCCAATATATACATCAATTGTGTAGGCCTATTACAAATTTCTGCTGAGTATGCCAGTGAAAGGACTGAAAACCGATTAACGAAGTTATGATGGAAAAGATACCTGTTTTATTTCTGTAGAACCAGGGAGTCACTTACAAAACTGCTGTGCTGACTCTGTACTTATTTACATGTATTATTATGGCATGTTTCGTACATTTAAAGTATTCCACATACTTCCGACACAGTTTCATTCAGTCATCACAGTGGATGTGTACATGCTAGTGTGTTGTGGCCACAGTGGCATGCATGCAGACTGCCCTCACTTGTTGATTAGGGTAAGGTCACATGGCCCTTTAGCCTTCCACACAATGTTGCTTAATTTCATGAGGACTGTTACCAGAAGTGAGTGACTCAAGGCGCTACAGCGACTTACTGTTTTGGTCTTCTCTTGCGAATAGGCGTAAACTTTGTCATAAAAGTGGGGGGCTCATGGCGAGTGAAGAGTGCGAGCCTATAGTGGGGGTCTGGGGCGAGCCCCAAGCAGGGTCCAGGAGCAGCCCCTGTTCTGCCCCTGGTCACTCAGGGTGTGAGGATGAAGATGAAAGCCAAGCAGAAATGCAAATTAGTCGCAAATTCATCCATTTTTGTTAACATGTAAACTGCTTAAATTTACTTTTTAAAAGTATATTGTTGCATTTCTGTCACATACATATCATACTCCATCCAAGGTCTTGTGCTGTCCCTGTTAAATCAGTCAAATCCGTGTGTAGGCTACACGCACTTATTGCGTCGCCTATTCCTGGCCACTATGTGAAACTGAAACATGATACAAGTCATCCACACCTGGAAGTACATAACCTATTCCACCAAAGAAAGGATCAGACTGAGTCACGGCAATAATTAACACGCAAATAAAATTTGGTGAATCTTAAATATGTGGTTCCTCATTCCTGAGATATCCATGTGGACAGACAGGCATGACATTCATCACAGTACACTGCTAATCAAAGGCTTGAAAGCTAAAAATTTGAACATAATTTTGCTCACAGCTGTGATAGCTTCCATATATTGCTCGATTCAAATGAAACTGGTGGTGTCATTGCTGTGAATGTCATTTATAGCCATTTCCTTGTTTGTTACACTGTGTGAGACAGCTTTATAATAGGCACAGCAAAATTTGCATCTGACAAAAAGTGGGGGCTCAAAGGCTGGAAAGCCTAGGTTTTTAAAAAGTAGGGGGAGGCTCGAGCTTAGCAGCCTTATAGAAGTTTACACTTATGATCTTGAGTCTCAAGAGTCACTGTACAAGAACCTTGAACTGTCTTGGTCTTGACTCAAGACCAAGACAGTTCAAGGTTCTTGTACAGTGATTTTGTCATGTAAATAGATGAGTATTTTTCAACAACTGTCTGGAGGTCTTGAACTTGCCTGACGCATGGACAATTAAAAGAGTGTCTTGAATGTATTTCTGAGAGGTCTTGAAAATTAATAAGGTTACAGGAACTGCCTTGTTTTTTTTCTTGAAACCTATAGTGGTTGGTTACCGGTACTGTCGTGGTCTCGAGACGTCTTGAGATCTTGGTCTCGCCTTGGTCTTTGGATCCAGTAATGCAGTGTAGTGGCAGTGTCTTGGTTTTGGTCTTGGGACGGTGGAAGTGGTCTCGCCAAGAGTCTCGGTCTAGGCTACTATTATCTCTGTCTAGTTGAAGAATAAATTCCGGGGATCCCGAAATACCTGAATTTTTATGACCAAATTCCGTTATTTTCGGGATTAAAATTCGTGGTAAAAACTAAAAATTAGCCATTTTGAGTTTTGACCCCTGTTATGATGTAAATTGTCCGTACGAAATACATCCATTTACTTATTTTTGCGCCAGTCAAGGATAGTAGATATTCTATGGCAACAGCAGAAGAAGTCTTGAGTTGAAGTTGATATTTCTGTAATAGTTATGTTTTTGTCCAAGAAAAGAGTGTAATGCTGGAGACTGTAATGATTACGATGCTGAACGAGTAAAAGGAATTTGCGAGTTTCACAGTGAGTTGTATATAATAGTCAGCATTCCGTTTAGGGCTACCAGACTGCAGTAGTCTGCATAGTGCATTGGTTCGTAAGGAGAGTGTTGCCGGATTGGGCGAAAAAGCGCTAATTTGGCTACTTTTGACTGGCATTGGCACCATAAAATTTGGATTTAGTGCCTGGCTACATTTTTAATATTGGCGGCCACTTTGGGCGACTTGAGAGTTGAGACGCCTGTGTGCTTCAGCGTTGGGTGATACTGAAAATTTCTAGGATATTTATCATGAAAAAGTATTGCGATACCGAGTATATCACGTTAATGGTTTTGTGATTGTAGTAGCCAAAGCAAAACGCATGCAATAATCAATTTCAAGAAAGGAATTAAGTTACTTAATTTATCGATGATTTTTCATCGTTAGGCCTACATAAAATAAATTCAATATTTTGTTTTGGTACATATAAATCTTCACAACATATGAAATGCTAAATTTGCCAAAAAGCATGTATTTTACCCAACTTTTAATTCGCACATACAGTGAAAGTAACAGCAACAACGATCATCTGCACACATAATTTTTCAGATGAAATTTTACATAGGCACCTACATGGACACCTTTGCCTTGATAACCATCATCAGTCTGTTTGGCAGCTGATTGATCACTCAGTTTAATCTGTCCTGGTTTAGCTGAGTCCAACAGGTGGTCACTGTCTGAAATTTTGTGACAATACAGTACACCATCTGTTGCATTGCTCTACACATTGAGTAATCCACGGGATTTAGATCCAGATTATTGGAGTCCAGTTTTCCAGTTCAATGAACTCTGGCACATGGGAGCGCAGGTACGGTAAGCAACAGTGTAGTGTGAACGGTGTGCTGCAGCTCCGTCCTGCTGAAACAGGAAGTCACCTTTCGACGGCGAATGTATTGCAGTAATACCCGTTCCAGCAGCATATGTGATCACAGTAATAGGCACTGTTCATTTCAGCTCTTGGCTGCACAAATGGTTGTTAAAAATTTGGTAAAATCCATGCTTTTTGGCAAATTTGGCGTAATTTCACACGTATTAAAGATTATGGAAATTAGGCAAGCAGTATTTAAATGCACAGACATACAAGTTTTATATTTTTTTCTGGATAAAATTCTGAAACTTTTGACATATCACATGCCTTTAACTGTCACAAAGTTATCAACTCTCATAAACAGTACAGCAGAGCGTGTCGCAAGCTCATTCAGAATGAACAACTGGCGCAGGCGAATACGTTCCCGTATCTTGGGTGTCTGATTACAGAACATGGTGAGTGTACAGCAGAATTTCGTACCAGGTTAAACAGAGAGCAGGTGATCGGGGCATCACTGCAGAAAATATGGAACAGCATAGCAATTTCAACAAAGATAAGACTAATGAAAGCACTGGTATGGCTGTGAAAGCTGGACAAAGAGAAAGAATGGAGAAACAAGTCTTGAGGCCTTTGAGATGAATGGACTAAGAAAGATTCTGTGTGTTTCGTGGACAGCAAAGAAGACGAATGGGTTCTCAACGAAGCTGAAGTAAATAGGGAACTGTTAGACACTGTCAAAGCAAGGAATCTAGCATACTGTGGTCATACCATGAGAAAACAAGGGAACTGCCTGGAGAAAGAAATAATGCAAGCAACAATGCCAGGTGCATGCAGGCAAGGAAGACCACACATGGCCTGGATAGATAACATCAAGACATGAAGAGGACTCCCTATGGAAGAGTCATTCAGAATGACAGAGGATAGAGATAAATGGAGAAAATACATCCATGGTGTCGACAACCCTCGGATCGAGGATGGCTAAGGAACAGAACAGAACATACATGTATATGATTTTATATTATTATTATTATTATTAATTTCTATTACAGTATGAAAACAAAAGTGGAAAACCTTGCGTGTTTCACATGAATGTTGGTCACTGTAACAGATCTGAAGATAGCAGAGGTTATGTAAAAGTGGATAAGTGACATTTACTTACATGTGCTATATTTACAGAGTAAACACTGCTGAGTGTGCAGACTAATACTGTTAGCAAACACTTGGGTTCTGTTAGGAGATATCTCGATTGACAACGATGGAAAAAGTTGGTGGCACCGCGAGGAGAAAGAACCAAGTGCCAGTTGGATTGCAGAACATGCTCAACAGACTTGCGAAATTGGCACTCACCAACACCCCATGTTGTATCTATGAATGCTTCGCAGTTGCTCTCGAGTCGGATATTGATTGGCGAACACTGATTGAGCTACAGTTAGCACCATGTGAGTCTTCTGTTCTTAATGTCAGTATGTTGTAATGTTTTTAACAAGCCTCTCTGTGTAATCGTTTAGGCTTCAGCTGATTACTTCAGCCACTTTTACAGCGATCTTGGTCATGACCAACAGGGGGACAGACTGACTGACATACAGACCTCATCACAGTAGCTGCTATCACCATAGAGCAGAGGCTGTGATGCAGCAATGATATAAAGTGATACTCTGTAAAAAACATGCAAACATGAAAAGTATTTAATAACCACATAATAAATCAAGTCATATAAAACATTTTTTAATGTTCCGAACCTGAGCACCATTGCAGGTATACCAAACGTTTTCATGTCTTTTTCAGCAGGACATATCTAAGTTTGCTTGCACACTGTGATTTCAAGGACTACAGAAACAGAGTGGAGTTCTTTTCTTTATTCCCATGCTTCTCCTGCTCACGCTGCATGACAAAGGTTGCACCAGTATCTTGTTTCTTGATCTGAATCCAAATTGCAGTGTAGTTGCACGCCATTATAAATTACCAGAAGTGCCAGAAAGCATGTTCGTTACCTTTCGTCTTCAGCCACTGTCAGCTCAATGGCAACACTGCTATTATGATCTGTGAGTAGCCCCCCCCTGCAATGCAGCGTGTTCTCACATTACTCACATTACTGTCGACTTTTTAGTTTCGCTAACAGGTGTATCGATGCTTGGAACAGTCTCAGTGATGATGTTGTTTGTGCACCTTCTGTGCTAGTTTCTAAATGTCATCTTGTGCGTTTTTTGTTGAGTAACGCTGGTTTCACCAATAAGTTTTAGTGTATATTTTTAATAAATGTCTCCATGTATTCATCTCTCCCCGGGAAGGTGTAAGGTGTCGTAACGACCATCCATCCCATTAGTAGTAGCACCTTTATTATTCTAGTATTTCTCCTTTTATTGTATTATATTTTGTTGTACTTCTGCTGCTACTAATAAACAAAATTCTGTTCTGTTCTGTACTATGAGAAATCTTGTCATAAATTGTTTTATACGGTTACATGCTTGTGTTATGGCTAGATATGCAAAAAACACCGCAATTTCAGGGAGATGCAGGTTATGTTTCAGCTGATAATTCACCGATCGGTTTGTACTATTTCTCTTTAAGTTGTTGGCAAAGAATAACCTTTATGTACTGAATAATTCTGCATTCTGTATGTAAATGCATGTCATGTTTGACGCTTGATGATGTGTTTTTAGTTTAATTAAAGAGATTATTTTGTATATCTCTGGCACTTACTTACTCTTATTATATGCTGTTATGTTCCATTATATAAAGAGATTAACAACTGGTTCGTTAGTTCGTTCGTTTCATCAGGGGTGGCGGTTGACTGTTGGCAGTCTTTCGACGTGCCTTCAGCCACCGCCAGCGCTGAGGCCTAGACATGGCTTGTACTGTTTGTTTATAGAGCCCAGCTTAGCCGGCGGGGTTTTTTTTGGTATTTTTATTACACTGTTTACAGCAGAAGTGATACTGGTATATGTGTACTGGTGTAAGAGAGCTGGCATAAAGGAAGCAATTAAGAGGTCTGCATGGGCCAAGTGGCCTATAGGCCCTGAGCTGTTATTAATATATTTCAAACAGGCTGGGACAGGTATGGGTCAAGATATACTGACACTATTTGCCCATCGACATATTTAGCGGGCACAGAAGCTATTATTAGTCCGTGTTGTCGCTCTCTATAGACCGAAAGTAGCCTATAGTCATCGAACATTCCCTCCAACCATCTGTCGGTCTCTCTATGTGTGTGTCTGTCTGTCTGTCATCGCATTGTGGCAAATTGGATGATTGGATATGAGTTCGTTTTGGGATGGTAAGTTGGATGGGTCCAGGGTAATTGGGTTTGGGGATTGATCCACAGAAGGGGATAATTTGCGGGCGAATGTTGGGCACCCCATTGTAACCAATGGGGAGTTTGCGGCATATCTATGTGAAAGTGCGTGAACCGTCGGAGCTGCAGTTTGGAGTGGTGCATGAGGTCGGCCGAGGCATTGGTGTATTACATGGGGTCCATGTCATGCAAGGGAAAGGGGAAGTTTTTTCAGGGGGGTTCCCGATTTTCACTACTGGATTTCACATTGGGTCATCAGTGTAGAAATGTTTTTGATTCGTTTCTGAATTCTGAAAATTTGATAAGATTTCTGTTCGGCAAATATATTGGAAAGCTCTATTCTTTGGCTTTTTGACAATATCAGTTTCAAGATCAAAGTTGTGGTTTACGAGAAATCACCAAAAATGTAAAGGTTGTTCTACAGCAACATTACGGCACGCTGCACCATTTGCAAAGTTATCATCATTATATCAACAACAGCTGCACACTTATTTGCACGGTTTTGGGCTAGTTGTTATCAATACTGAGCAGCATCGCTCTGCAAGATATACCATAAGCGGCCTATTCTTACAGGTGAAGTTCTGTTGTCGTTGTCCGTTGGTAATGAGCATGTATTGTGAAAAATGGCTGAGGCAATCCAGATGCCGTTAGATGTGGTGGGTCGACTTGGGCCAAAGAATCATGCATTAAATGGGCGTGCACATCAGTGCCATCTGGCAAATATGGTCGAACGATTGTGCATGGTGGCTATGAGTGGATGATCTACCACCGGGGGTGGTGATGCGTCCTGTTCCCAAATTACTCTGGGCAATCTTGTCCTGTCTAGTTTCAAACAGCACAGTAATAAATTTCTTGGACATTATTATCGATGCATCATTGCAGACGACTGACTGTCCATGTCATGTCAGTATGTTTTCCATCTTATTCTTGTATGATGACTAGATCAGCCAGTTGCCACTGAAGGCCCATTTGCATCGTTGTGACACAACTGAGCTGAACTCACAAATTTAGTTCAGTTCCGATGCTGCAATGTGAACAGGCCTTTAGTGGCATGGAGAGAGGTAAGCAGACCATGGAGTAATAACATTGGTCTGAATTTCCTTTTGTCAGTGATCAGACAACAGGCAGAGTATGGAGCAAATAGAACCTCTAGAGGCATATATTTCAAGCGAGCTAGACTGAGGATTCAACGTCACTATAGCAGTGATGTTAGCAAAGACTCTGCCCATCCCCTGTGACAGTGATGACTTCAGTGTTCTGGCTGCATTGCAGGAGTGTCTGAAACTGGTGCTGGTCATTGCAGGCTAATGGTTCTGCATTGATATTCTATAGGTTAGGGAGACATGTCCCTCCCATGGCCTTTTGGCTGGGTTGGACCGGGTTTTAATTACAGTAGACCACGCCAACAAGGAGAGAAGTCATTGGGTCAGGCCAGGCTCGGTCGAAATTTTGCCGGGCTAGGCCATACCTGGAATATCAACCCGTGCAGACCTCTAGAGCAGTGTCCCTTCCACTAGCAGTTTGGAAGACGGTAGATAAGTTTGGTAGATAGGATGAGGCAAGGCTGCTGGCTGCGATCAGTGCTCGGAGTTTTCTTCTTTAGTGACTTTAAAGGCCACATTCCATTACACTAGCTGGTCGAAAACCCGGTCGAAAACCTGGTTTTCGACCAGCTTTCAGC
>Ga0209782_1000427_pt1 | contig 18015 bp, 5 predicted proteins | sample WorMetmaBAHAMAS1_FD_187390 | JGI IMG/M metagenome (GOLD analysis project Ga0209782, IMG submission 187390) | Marine gutless worms symbiont microbial communities from Max Planck institute for Marine Microbiology, Germany - Inanidrilus... | ecosystem: Host-associated > Annelida > Digestive system >...
GTTTTAAGAAATATAACCTTGACACAGCTTTCGAAATAATGTAATCGATGTGAGTTTCCCAACGCAGATCAGCTGAAATATGGACACCTAACAGTTTAAAGGCTGAGACTCTTTCCAAATTTACAAATTTCTTATCAATGAACTTGTGAAGCAAATCATTCTGTATCGTTGACAAAATGGTCTTTCATCTCAGCATTACATTGGACAGCTTTGTCATGTGTCTTTGATAGTGTCCCAGCATAGTATTTCACACATGATAATCCATTGGCGCATCCATATAGTGTCTTTTCTGTTATTTTTACATCAGAATTACAGTTTAGTTACTGGTTCACTTAGAAAACTGTACTTTTAAGTTCAAATGGTTGTAAAATTTAAACCATAGCAAATATTGTAACAAAATTTGCTGTGTATGTGGTTAGAATCCTCCTCTGTGAAAGCTGTAAATTTTGTGGGAAAAAAACCTGTTATAGTAACTGAGATAATGAATTTTTCCTAAGGGATTCTTTTTTATTGGCTCACCCTGTATGTCTATGGGTCTGTCTGTACTCTAAAATGACAATAACTTAAGATATCAATGCCAAAGTTAGTATGCATATGCTCCATGTCAGTCGCTCAGCCTATGCATTGACTCTGAGGTAAAAAGGTCATAGGGTTGTCATGTGTGCTGCCAGTGTGGATCTGCAGGTTGGTGTGAATTGACTGCTTTGGGTTTTCCAGTTTTAAGCTGGTGTAGAGAATGTAGGAGTGGAGTTTATGTGATAAGAGTTGGGACTGTGGACATCGGCACTTGCAGGAGAGTTAGAACTGCTGTCTCTAGTAATAGGTTGCAGATTGCTGCCAGAGATGAAGTGCCGTAACTATCATCTTGTGATTTGACTACCATGTCAGGAAGTAGCGAATGATTGCAACTATGCACATTTGCACTATGACACAAGCACAGTCTGCTGTCGGATGACTTGGCCCAGCTGTTCTATTGTCACAACCGGGCCAGGCTACTGCAGTGTGATGTATGGTACACTGGCCACTACATTTGATGGAATGCAGTGATGGAAGAACAACTTGGCTACAGTCATCTGTCAGCAACGAAGTGGTCAAACCAGTGCCTGAACCAAATTCTCGTGTCACTCCACTGGTTGACAGTAAAGAGTGGGTCATCTATCTACAAGATGGAATGCCGACATTCAGAATGCTCTTCTCCTCAATAGCAGCATCCCTGAGTGACCTGATCAAGGCAGCTGTCCCAATTCAGTCTCCGCAGTCATCCACTGGCCCGTTGATGTCTGATCCAAGAAAGCAAACTGAAGTCACTTAATGGACATTCTCAGTAACAGATCTGCACATCTGGAACTCACAACTTACTTACCGTGTACACTTTTAAACAGCATTTCAAATCTTATTCGTTCAGCCAGGTTTAACCTGAAGCCAGTGGAACCTCTATGGCCATGGACTTTAAAGCGGCGTGAACACTACCTGTTAAAAATTTGTAATCTTAAATTGTTTGATATTGCTTTATTTGAATAAGCATAAGTTGCATAACTTTTTAAAAATGAATTTGACGGTTTAGTATCTGCTGCTGACTGTTTGACAAGCTGATCTGTAGCCCTTCACAGTAAAGAATTGCTTGCCTAGTAGGGTGTTTTACGTGCCAACCCCCACGCAGTTGGTAAAAATGGAACATAACCACATAAAGAATACGTTATTACTGCCAGTGCATAGCGCCAAAGGCGGTATTGCAATTACTCGGGGCCCCAAAATCAGGGTTTTTGTCCCGCAGGGGCGACTTGTTGCACGATTTTGGCAAACTTTGGCATGGAGGAGTGGACCGAAGGTTTCCTCCATGTGAAATTTTGCCAAAATCGATGAATAAGCCCCCAAAAACTGACAATTTTACCAAATTTTGGAATATAAACACCCCAGAGGGGCATTTTCCTTGCTCGATTTCTACAAAACTTTCAGCATGTATGCGGAGTGCCTTCGCTGATTGATATTTAAAATTTGGTCGAATTAGGTCAAGAGGTTCCGATGTTATAGGGGTTTAACCATCAGGGAGGGGGGCGTTTTTCCAAAAATTTCTAATGCCCCTAGCGGTGAAACTGTGAGTCGGAGGGAACATCTTTTAGACCGCCCAAAATGGGGTGGATAACCTCTATCACCATGCCAAGTTTGGTGGGGCTCGGACTTCGCACACCACCAGGGGAGCAAAAAGTTCCATGCTTTTTTGTTTGTTTTTTTATCCATCATGCTTTTGAAAAGAGAAAGAGTTTGTGAATGCCGTATCACCATGAAGGAGTTGGAATTGAGAAACAAGTTTGGTACCGTTGGATAGGGGAAGGTTTGTAGATGTGCGACTTTTTGTGCATCTGGCTACGTGGCACCACCGGCAAACTCAAAATTTGAAAATTGCGTAATTTTGTGTTTTTTTTTCCGGCTATAAGTGGCGACAGAATCAACCAATGAAGGTAAAATTGGGCAGTTTAGAAGAATATGGGAGCCCACTCAGTGTACCAAATTTGACCCTGATCGGTTGAGGGGGGGGGGGGCTGGTACAGGCACCCCCCAAATGTAATTAGTATGCCGGTGGTATAGCAGCGACTAGAGAGTCACTGCATTGTGTTTCTAGTTTTGTTTAAATGGAGGTAATTTGCAGCTTTTAGACAAAACTGCACAAAAAGGAGTTTCTACTGTACATTAATACCAACTTTCTGATCAGCGGTATTGCTCTTGGCCTAAATGATCCTTAATGCACGCTAGGTTTTGAGTGACAGACAGCTTGTATTTGTCGTTTCATATTTTTTTTTGCTTCGAACTGTGAAAAGATGGGTAACTATTGCATTGGGAATTAACATGTTACTTGCAAATGCTCTAGTTTGATCTGGTATTTGTTATGTGTCAAATGCCAACCCACAATCCTACATATCCAGCTGATCATGCTGATTGAAATTCTGTCTGACTTCATCTCAGGTTCCAGTTTTATAGGTCAGGTTCCACTGTCATATGTAACAGACAGTGTCCATAAAATATGCTATTATAAAATATTCTTTCTCATGCTTTCAAGATACAGGTGAGCTCTTGAGTGCTAATGTAGTAGCATATGATGTTAATTCCATGTTCTTTTGAGGAAAAGAACAGTCTGTCAACATGCTGACATCTGATGCTTGTTTACATTACACTTGATATGAGTGTGTGTTTGACCATGCAACCTCCAGACTTTGCAACTCTTGTTTACATTAGCTGAAGTCTACTTTACTTGGGCTAAGTTGCAGTTTAGCTGGTCTGCACATGGCCTGAGATATCCAGTAATTCAGTGTCATATGCCAGCTGAGCCTACTGCAGGTGTAGATTTATTTGAGAAACACTGTTGTCTTCTGCAGTGATTCTTGAAGCTGGAAGTCTTACCATTATCATAATTGTGCTTAACTACTCACATGTTTTAAACTGCATATGAAAACTGATTATTTTTTTAGTCTGTTTAATTTTTGCATTGTTTTCAATTATTTATTCTTGGAATTTTTTGATGGGAAATGCTGGATTTATGATTGTCATTATAATGTACTCATGTGTTTTATTACATATAGGGTGATCCAGAAAAAAGCACAGTTTCACATAAAAAAATGTTAAACCATTTGCTATAGAATCCTGTTGTTGCCCTAAAATGCTTTGCAGCAAATTTTTTATACAAGCCATCACAAAATTCATACAAAGGATTACATGTTTGCAGTTTTAAGTCAGAAGTTGTTAGTTCTAAATGGAGTCAATAACTTCATCAATGACAGACATAAACTAGGCACCTCTGCTGACGGACAACTATCATCACAACTTTACAAACTGAAATAGGCTGGACAGTTAAGAAAACATTTGTGAAGTTTCCAGCAAGACAGTGGAAACGATATACACTGTTTGATATTATATGAAGCATTGATTCCACTGAACATGTTGCACGGCTGCCCAGTATTTGTCTTTCACTGAGAGCTGACAACGTGACTTAATCTGCATCCAAAACTGTTATTATTGGTTATTTGTTCTCAGAGCGGATGCATTGAGCATTATTTCTGTTAACTATGTGAGTTTGGTTGTTGCAAACCATATTTCTGCGCTGCTTTGCAGTTGTTGCTCACTACTTAACAAATAGCCAAACACGATGTTCAAAATTTTTCTGTTTTTATTAATTTCCGAACATTGCGGTGAAATGTGGTGAAAACCATGCAACTCTGTGACTCATGTTTGCAAAGTTGTGATACCGCAAACTTTGTGACTTTTTCTGGACCATCCTGTAGATACATATCATTATTTATATGGTGTTGTTTTAATAATGCGTGTGATTCCTAAAAAAAACATATCAGTTTGTTTTTTGGCCAGTTTATTGATCTGTGGGTTGTTGAAATTGTGTTCACAGTATTGATGAAGATGAACTGGCCGTTGGTTTTTACCACGTAACACTATACTAGTGCAGTATATGCTATCGTTGTGTATCTGTCTGTCTGTCAGTCTGTCAATCACTCACTGGTATAGTGTGAAATGTCTCAGATAAGGATCATACAAACAATGCATAACCAGAGTAAGGTGCTCTGGTAGTTTTATGATGCCAAAGAACTCTACGAAATTTGAACAGGGTCACCCTAACAGGTGGGGTAGATTAATCAGTATTCGACAACAAAAAACTCAGTAACTTGAAAACGGTACAATAGAGATGTGTAGTTTCTGCTAAAGTTGAATAGGTAGTTGTATGACATGTATGTGCTCTATCGAGTGGTTATGTTGCTGATGACCTTTGGTGACCCCTAACCACTCTTGTCTGCATTTTGCATTGCCTTTTGTATCTTTGTACTGGGTGAAAGTCGAGACTAAATTTTATTTGCACCTTGAACATAGCAAATCCTAGGCTTCAAACTACAAACCATCCATGAAAGGAGCATAGTCATGTCTCATGACCCATTTTTAATTTTTAGTACCCCTAAAATATATCTGAAATGACAGAAGCTAAAGACTTCTGTACACTGGTTGGCCATGTGAATTATTAGTCTTTGGATGACAGATATTCCCGAAATGGGCATCAAATTATCGTGTAACCAATTTCAGATTTGGGGCCCACAATCATACATCTGGAATGACTGAAGAATGAAGATACATTCATTATCACAACCAAACTTTACCGTGATGTTTTGATCTCTATCAGAGACCTTCATCAGAAGAAGTTAACAAATTTTCCTGTTCTTGCCATGGTAGTGATGGCAAGAAATCGGTCGTATGTGTGGCTCAATATGTAGAGAAAGTTTGGGATATGCCTGAAATAGAAGAAATCAGCTTGTTATTGTTATCCCAAACTTAATCACTGTCTCACATGTGTAAGTCTTTTCACAGTTGCAGCACAGAATTTTATACACACAGTCCGTGACTTCTTCTTTCTCTTATTTGTCCTTCGGATGCTCGAGCAGTCCTCTTGTCTTGACAGGTCTTACTGAAACATGAACCCGATTTTTCTGTATCAACCGAGCCACTCTTTCTGATGCACCGTCTGCATAAGGTAACACAATTTGGCACTGACTTTCTGACTCATTTTTGTGCTTCCTTTTTGTAGCATCCATCTTACCTGGTTTTTGACCTTACGGAAAGTCCCGTCTGGTTGTCCACATGACTGCAATGCCTTTTCTACATGTGTGTCCTGCATCTGTAGGACAAACAACAGAAAGAAGAAAAGAAGTCACATACTGTGTGTATAAAATTCTGTGCAGCAACTGCAAAGATGGGGAAGAAGTTTGGGACAAGAGTGTAAGAACACCAGGCAGAAATAAACCATTCACAAGAAATCAGCATCTATTCAGTTTGTCAGAACAGAACAAATCAAGTTCTGAATGATCATGCAAGCCATGATAACCATTTGATCAACTGGTCACAATCTACAATCCTTGACATGGAGTCTGATAGAGGGCTAGGTGGATTAAAGATGCAGTGCACATCCGAAAGGAGGGTCGTCATTTTATGAACCGCAAGGACAGCTACATATTGAGCCACATGTACGACCAATTTCTTGTTGCTACATCATCACTACCATGGCAAGAACCGGGAGAAAATTTGTTAGCTTCTTATGACAAAGGTCTCAAACAATGTCACAGATAGTCACACACACTGTAGACATGGTAGTATCTCAGAAATCGTGCAAGATACAGATGTTGTTACAGTAGGGCAATAACAGAAGTGGCCTTTGTAATGGCAGCAACTATGATGACCTTAACTGTATTTGAAGGTCATTCCAGATTGCAGCCCTTTTCAAATGGGATTTTTATATATATTGTGTACCACTTGACAAGATTTCAGTTGACTAAATTTGACGTGCAGTCCCTCTGCAATAGTAAAGCTTCTTGTCTTCCCAGTAGTCACCACATGTGGGCTGCAGGGCCAAATGCACCTTAAATGTATATATTATATAGATGTATATATTACATCTCTCACTAAAAATCCATTTAAAAGGGGCGTGGTTGTGCTCGCATGATGCATTTTTGCATGTACAACTGTGGACTTAGAAAAATTTTGCCATGGTACGCTGTAACCTGGGGTAAACAGTGCCATCAATGGCAGACTTCTGTTTCTCACACCTATCACAGTAGATGCCAGTGATGCTATACACCTTGGCTCAAGCTCCATCGGTTTGATTTGTCACTGTATTTGTTGCAAACATGCTTGTGTAATATGTCAACAACAAACCAACCAAGTGGAGTCTGAGCATTAGCATGTACACGGTGTGCTAATAACCGACATAGCTGTGGTAGTGTGCTGTAAATAGCACTCGCACTGCTTGTTGCCTGCTAATTACACAAGATATGGTCAATTTTGCGTGAGGCAGCGTCGCACGGTCCATTGGCATTAGCAGATTTACTTGTTCATATCTAAAAGCCACTTTGGCTTGTCCGAAAAAAAATTATTGTGTGAAAATTTCTACAGGCTATCCTAGTCAAAGACTTCAGATAGAGATGAGGTATGAAAGCCTGTAATATTTGGCATTATTTTGTAAGTTTTTCACAATGCAAATGCCATTTCATTGCTTAAGAAAAACTTATCAGTTAAAAAAAATTAAAAATTGTGTGTAAGGACTATATTGGCTGTATCCCACAACTGAAATAGCAAATATAGCTTAAGTCACCCCAGAAAAATTTTTGATGCCGACTGTACACCTTAAGTCTTAAACTCCGGGTTCACTCATTTGAAGCTAACACGATGTACAGAAATGATTACCGGTTACTCTTCTGAAATCAAAATTGCGATATTCCAATCCATTTCGGCATGCCAGAGTGCCGAATGACGGTTCATCATCAAATTGTGGCCAAGTTGTGGCAAAAATTGCACGTTTTAATAGCGTAAACTCCGAGATTATTGGGCAGAAGCTCATTAAATTTGTACACGATGTAGCTGGATTATTGCCATTTAATCTTTTGAAAGCGGCTTCACAATTTTTTGTCAAATGCTAGAGCATACAGTAATTAATGAATACCCACCCATAGGCCTACCCAACCTGTATATTTGATAATGATCGGTCCAGGATATTTTTGCCATATCGCTGCAAAAGTTGTCGATTTAACATCGTAAACTTTGGGGTTACTGGACCGAATCTCACTAAATTCTTACACAATGCAGAGAAATATATGCCACTTGATCTTTTGAGATAGATTTCTCATTAGAAAAGTTGAACTTGTGATTATTTGACAGCATTGGTTGTATGTTCACTGCACATGTGCAAAAACACTAGTTAGCAGCTTCAAAACTAAACTAGCACAGCCATTGTATTTGGCAATTGCAGTTTACTGTACAAGATAGGAATTTTGACAATATGATGTTATTTACTTGCTTGATATTCTTATTTTGTTTGTAAATTTACAGAGTAGAATTAATTCTGCTTCCTTTTCGAAATCTGCTGTTGGCCTTGATAATGTACAGATGAATGTAAATTTTGGCACATTTCATCTTTTTTTAGTTCATTACCACATGACGATATGCTAGTGCAGTATATACTGTCGTCGTTACATCAGCTGGTTAGCAGATATACTTGTTTTTACTTTGCATGCATACTGCTATTTTATGACCATAATAAAGATAGCCTGTGTTAGCTGGCACTCCAGTTACCAAATGGATGATTTTGTTGGAGCTAAGTTTTACTGTCCACATGCCCTAGATGATGGTAGCTAATGTACTTGAATTAGGGTTTTGTTAATGGTGTTATCTATGGTGTCTTCGAACCATGTCTCACTTTTAATGGTTAACTTTAATGGTCAGCTCCTACACATCAAATTTTGCCCGCTGTGCATCTACAAAAATGATCTACTCGAATTTCGGTGAAATTCTGACACAGCCTTTGTATTATTGAGCTATATTTCCTGTAGTATATCATATTTTGGCCACCAGAAAGCATTTACTCGTGTTCTGCCACTTTTCATTGCAGTATACAGGAATGGCAGTACATTTACTTCCTGTTCAGAACTGGAAATTTGACTACATTTTCAAATATAACATGCTGTAGTGAGACATCTAGCGGTGCAAAGAAGAAGTTGGATGCATGTACGCAACTGCAGATTTTTCCGTGACCACCGCCATCAGAAGTTAAATGCTGGTGGCTTTATAACATCATTATGCTACTTGCCTATGGTAGGGGGGCATTAAGCAATGCTGTGATCTGTCCGTCTGTCTGTCTTTGTTCCTTGCCCAACAATGTTGCACTTTAGGATTATGGTTACTACAGATCATTGACAGGTAATGCTGGAAGTCAAACCCCCTGGTTAGCATTGCCATACGGCCACCGGAAGTGGCTGAAACAGCGATCGCCAGTGCTGCTGCAGTGGCACTCTTGAGTGCTAGACGGTTGCTTCACTGACATGGTCTGTGTAATCTTATTTGCCTTCCAGTGCCATTTGCAGTACAAGCCTGCGACCTACTCACAATGGTGGTAGTTATCTTGTTTTTTTTGGCTAATTAACTACATTGAACCATTCAGCAAATTTATATATGTATTGAATCATCTTTTTTACCATCGGGATTTTCAATACCAAGGGTAATTTTTATTTTTTAAAAATAATAATAATAATAGTCTAACAGTGTCCACAATGATTATTATAGGTTTCTACTAAATGGCTGTTACAGATTAGTATGCCTTTGATAAAACGTCTGCTTGCTTATGTACGTTGCAGCTGAAGCAGCATGTCTAGATCTTCTGTTGTCAGTTGGCCATCACAGCTCGCTGTCGTTGAAAAGCCATCATTTCACAAAGGTACAGCATTCCACGAAAACTGCATTGATGCATACTGGAAGTGTCTTTATATACTTACACAAAAGTTAACTGTATGAGGGGCATTCAAATAGTTTGTATTCTAACACAGTTAGTCATGTGATATTTACAGTACTTAAGTAGTCACGTTTCTGTCCGTGACAAAAAAAATATGTCGCCGGCCTAATCGCGATCTTCCAATCTGTTTCGGAATGCCAACGTGACAAATGACGAGCGTTGTCAAATTGCGGCAAAAATTGCGCATTTTAACAGCATAAACTCCGAGATTATTGGACGGAAGTTCACAAAATTTGTACATGATGTAGACATTTGATCTTTTGAAAGTTGATTTACGATAGACCAATCTATTGTTGAACGCCGAAGCAAAGAGTAAAGGTCGTTCCTGGTGATGTTTGTGAACATCTCCCAAATTTGATTGGTTGCCATAGCAATGTCCCTTCGGCGACCGCCAAACAAAATCGGGATAATCATACCCACCAGTACGACTACCAAACCTGTAAAGTAGATCAATATAAGTCCAGGATATTCTGAGATATTTGGTGTGATATACCATTCTTTGCCATATCGCCACAAAAGGTGTTATTGTTAACAGCGTAAACTCTGGGGTTACTGGACCGAATGTTACCAAAATTGTATGCAATGCAGCAAAATTCATTCTATTGAACATTTTGAAATTGGAATTATGATGTTTTAATCCATTTGGGAATGGCAGCTCCACAAAGGAGATTGGTCCGTGAAAACTCCGATTTTTCGACTTTAATCAGTTGCCATGGCAACGCCCCTTCAGAAATCGGTAAAAGCTAGATGAGGTGAACCAACCCTTCCACTCGTCTACCAATCCTGAAATTTGGTGAAGATCGGTCCATTAGATTCTGAGAAACAGGTGTTAGAAAGTTGACCATTAAAAAATATAAAGAAATAGAGAAAACATTGGCACAATATATAGCCCTTTCGGCAGGTTGCCGAGCAAGCTAAACGAGGCGGGACACTACTGGCTTGGGTTAGTACTGTGAGTGTAGGTTGGATGAAAGGAGGGATGTCTGACCTGTAAAAAATAACCTGCTTACAGGTTAAATAGTGTTACAACAAACAGCGTAGGAAATTGAAGAGGAAATATCTCTGACTCAGGTTCACTTAGAAATCAGCTGTTAACATGGAATAGATGATTAAGTAAGAGTAGAATTTCAAATGTTTGAAGATGATGCCAAGCTGGAAAAGGCCATGCTGTCACTGAATGCTTTTGTTACTGACCCTGTTTAAAGGGATGACTTTTTCCTTACGAACTTTTTGCTTAGTAGTGTTCAATGGACAGCTACTTTAGCTGGTAGTTAATAGTAAACCTTGAATTTTGTCACCTGTTTTTACTATCGGGTATGATGTTGCATGCATACTGAACCAATAACGGCAGTAAATAATTCATTTTGGAAATGATACGTTTACTTAGTTAATTTAGCCCACTCGGCAAACCTGCCGACCGGGCTATATATTTTACCTTCCGTAATTTCTTCTTTTTTTTACTATGAGCAAAGCTATCTCAGTATCTACTGGACCGATTTTCACGATCTTTACAGAAAACAGAAGGTATTTGCGTGAATTTTACTAATCTGGTCCAGTTTTTCCGATTTCTCAAGGGACGTTGCCATGGGAACCAATATTTAGTCGTATGCAAAACACAAACCATGTGAGATTTTTGCAATTTTTATACCATATGAAAGGGTTTTGGGTGTAGATGATAGATCTGAAATTTTTTTTTCAATTTCTCAAGGGACATTGCCATGGCAACCAATTTTGTTTTGTACCGGACTCGTTCGCTCGGAGCCAAAGTATCTCAGGATCCGCTGGACCGATTTTCACGATCTTTGCACCATATGGTAGGTATTGAATTGCAGATGAACGATACATCCTCCTTTTTTCGATATTTTAAGGGACGTTGCCATGGCAACCAATTTAGTGGCAAAAATGGGGCAAAATTACCTACCCCCCTGCACTTATCGCTCCGTCATTCCGAAATGGAATGGCATATCGCCTTGCAAATATGCGCATTGATGGCTCCACTAATTGCTCTAAATCGTGTTAAAAGATGGTGAAAATCGGTTCAGTAGTTTTTGAGTTCAAGTGGGGGAGAAAATGAAAATTATGCTGCGACTCGGCCGAAATTGGACGATTTTCGTTCATTTGGCATACTGGCGTTCTGAAACGGATTGGAATATCACAGTTTTGATTTCAGCAGGTTAATTGGCAATCATTTCTGTACATCTCATGAAAATTTGGTGAGATTCGGATTAGTCACCCGGTAGTTTTAGGCAAAAAATGTATGGTCGGAGTTGATAATTGTTACCAAGCTTAGTTCACCTATGTTCGCAATGGGATGGGGCTGTTAGGCACTCAGATGATTAGTAAGTAAGTGTTTTTCACAAGTATTCTCTAGGGGGCGACACTACGGCGCCGAGCCGCTAGGCTTTGCCATGCATTTTCTAGTTTCTTATAGTGTATTTTTTTACATAAACTGTAATACATAGTGTACATTTTATACATACATGTACAGTACTTCTGTATAATTACCCGCTATATTGTCTTCTAATTTCATAGTTTCATTTCCACTTTCTATTGTGTGAGTGGCGCATCCTAGCTGTTAACTTTTGTCCTTCTTGCATTTTTTTCTAGGTCAATTTGAAGAGTAAATAATACTGCCTTAAAATATACTGCACTGTTGCAGTATTTCTTGTTTGGAACTGATTATGTTAATTTTGCCTTCTGTGCTTTCATGGTCATCCATATAGTAAAAATATGGTTTCTTTTAATTTTCTTGGAGATCGTTAGGGACTGCTGGTCGCTGGAGCAGGTCGATCCTAGATAATTGCCATCAGTTGCATAGTCTGTATGTTGGATCTTATATCTGTGTATGTTTGCTGTTTAAAATGTTGGTTATTTGATGCAGTCCCGAAGCCAAGGTCGGCAGCTGAATTGGCAAGACTTATCGATGTCGAACTTCTGCCAGAATGTGACCCTCGACTCTTTAATTCTGTGCCAGACACGTCGGTGTACTATGGCATAAAAGAATTTCTGAAGACCGGTATTGTAGTTGCAGCACAGACATCACAGGAACTGCCGGAGGACTCTGACAAAGCCGCTGGTCACAAAAAAGGCCACAGCAAGGCCAGCGATGATAGTGTGCATCGTCGAAGTCGAGCAGATGCAGCTAAGCCCAGATTTCATGACAAAAACTTGGTTAGGCCGTTGCCACAGAAGACACCAAGTTCAAAGTCAGACATTTCACTGCTGAAGCAGTCTGCTTCTGGGAGAAGAAGACACAGAACAGCTGTAAAAGATGCAGTTAGGTCACTGCATGCTGTCGAGTCAGTTAATGAGAACCTATCACTTGCTGCAGCACTGCCAAGAAGGAAGCCTAGAACTGACACCAGCAATAAAGAGCATAGATCGGAGAGGTCCGTTACAAAGGCATATAGTTCCCAGAAAAGAAAGCGAAAAGATTCTGAGGATTTGATGGGCAATGAACTTTTTCCAGCCATGGACTGTTTGGTATATGATGAACTGGCTTTCTGGTGGCATCTGCCGCAGCTTTCATTCTTTGCCGAACTTGACCATAACCCTGATGACCCATTGTTGTTGATCAGTCTGTGTGAACTGGATGACATCGCAGCTTTTCAGCGACAAGATTTCAGTCATGATCTCAACAGCACGTTTATTGGCAGAAAGCCTCATTTCAGTGTTGTACATTCCCCATATCGCGACAGAACTTCTTGCCGTCTTGGACAGCTTTCACTACAGACGTACTGTGATGGTCACTTTATTGATTGTGGGCTAGTTAGTCGTGTGCATATGGCCTGCCTGCATCACTGGGCGACAAGAGAACCCCTTGAAACCGTTGTTTGCAATGTGTCGAAGGATGAGCATAAGCGAGCAGTTAATTTGCCTTATCCGTCCGTACGCTCTTTGTCGGATGTAGTGTGTCATTGGCTGTCCTCTCAGCTTTGTTACTTGATGTCAGATGTGCACTGTACAGATTTCCCTGATATTTTCATTGGATCTTCTCTTCAGTCTGAGCTCACGGCTAATTGCTTGTATCAGATGTTTTGTCGGTATGTTGAGTTTCTGTATGAGAAAACCGAGAAATACTTTAGAGATGTGGAAAGTGGCAAGGTAGCAGTCCATGCAGGACAGAAGACTGGCAGACGAGTAGAGCCAGAAAATTATGCAGCACGCAAGCATGCAAAACTGTCGAAACGTACTTTGCCATCATTGACGAGGAAAGCTCCCGGCGGCAGAGTGACAACAAAACAATTGTCCACCTGGCAGGAGAATGTTGACAACTATGACTATGAAGATATACCTTCGGAATCGGAGAAATTTGTATTGGTAGATGACGCTGATGCGGAAGAACTAATGCCGTTGCATGAAGACAGGTTCAATGCAGAGAAAGATGTGGTTTATCGCCACAGAAAAGCCGATGCGCCAGCTGCACGCAGGAAGCGTAAGTTACCTGAAGATTATTACGATGATTATTATTATGACGATCATGAACGTTGGACCGACGATTTGCAGTCAAAAGCTAGAAGAGTTCACCAAGATCGCACTGGGAACGTGGCACGAGAGAAAGAGAATGACATTCATGTTTACAGGAAGAAGCATGATAAGGGGAGAGCTAGACAAAAAGATGCGGCTGATTTCAAGTCAGCCAAGCAAGGTATGCCATCACCGTCACAACGTCAGGATGTGTCAGACTTTGTGTACAATGATGAAGAGGGCAATATTGTCATGCAGTGTTCTGACACTGGTCGTACTGTGATTGAGGTCAAGTCAGGAGAAGTAACAAGAAAGGATGAATTGAAGTCTGTAGATGAGATACAACCAGCCAGTTCAAGTGTCCCTGATCAGCTGTCTGAACTGAACCATTCACCACTTTACAGCATCGTACACGATCATTGCTATTCGAGTGCATCATTGTGTTCCATGGCTGCGCAGTCAGGGGCTTCTGCAGTACCTGATCCTTGCAAGGAGGAACACGTGATCGATGTTGATGCTGACGAAAGTGTAAATTTAAATCCCCCTGTGTCATCCACACACTCCATTTTGCCAGAGTCAACTGATGCTGGAAGAAATGTTCATACAGAAGCGCCTCTGAAACACCCTGATATGGAAAAGTCCCGATCACCACTGCCACAGATGTCTTCCGGTGAGCTGCAAGAGAAGACCGAGAAGGCTGTTGGTCTTGTGAAAGACTTCAACTCAGTCAGTGGCAGCAGTGTGCCTCACGGTCAGGCAGATGTGCAAGAGAAAAGTGGCACTAGGCAACCATCTCAAAAGTCACAAAGTAGACAGTTAGACATTTCAGTTTCCAAGCCAACTGTTGTGAGTTCTGATAAAAAACTTTATCCGCTGTCTTCTAGTGAGCTGCAGGATAAGACTGAGAAGGCTGTCGGTCTCGTGCAAGAACTCAAGTCAACTAGTGACGACAGTGAGCCTCACGGTCAGGTGGATGTGCGTGAGAAAAGTGGCCCTCGGCCACTGTCTCAAAAGTCACAAAATGCCGAGTTGGACATTTCGACTTCCAAGCCGACTGGCGTGAGTATTGCCACGAAACTTCGCCCGTTGTCTTCATTGTCTGTAGTTAAAGCCGGTTCTGCTCCAGAGCCAGAAGTGAATGCTAAGAGCTTGATAGAGACAACAAAACAGCCAGAAACCAAGAAACTTGTACTGCGTAAGGAACTTACTAGACCACCACAAAAAGTGGTGAAAGAAATAGTACCAGTAACAGATGTGCAGAAAAAACGTGATTCTGGTGAGAAGACACACCGAAAGAGTGATGGTGCAAAAGTCTCACTTAAAGAAGACTGCATCTTAGTCAGTGTTTCCAAAGGGAACATCGCTGTTTCTAACAAGGACGTTAATTCTGATAAAAAGAAGCCTTTTTCTCCACCACGTAAAACACCACTTAAAGTAAGTGACGTTTCTGCTGATGTCAAAAAGGTTTCTGCGAAGAAGATTCGTATTGAAGGAAAAAATGCTGAGAAAGTGACAAATAAGGTTGTTCATGAGGTTTCTGCTAAAATTACCAAAGCAGAAAAAGTTTCAGCAGAGACAGATAAAACATATGAAGCACATGATGCAGCTGCTGATAATGACAGCAAAGTTGCTGAGGCTGTGGTGTCAGTTGAGAGTGAGAAGACTGATGCTAAAGTACTACCGAGTGCTGCTGAACTGGCTGCTACTGCACGTGCAGCAAGTCATTATCAAGATGCATACCTTTCAGACATGGCTGATGCCTATGATGTATGGCCGTTATCAAACTTTGACACAGCATTTGATCCAACTAATGTACCTGGAGGTCACACCTATAATCCTTTTAGGAAAACATGGCCAATCTTGCAGCATGTCATTGACGGGAAGGCTGATTTGCTGTTGAAAGTATTTAACTTTCCAGATGTCAGTTTATTCAGCGTCCGTAGCGTAATGAGAGAGAATGGATTTCTCTGGGCTGTTTGTTTGTCATTATTTGAACCGTCTTTGAACAAGCCTGACAGTACAGACAGTTTATTCGATTTAGCTGCTGGTAATAAGGTCAAAGGTGCTAAAGGCAGCAACCCATTAATGCAGGCCTTTCGACAAGCTGTTGAAGCGAAGAAGAAAGTGGCGGTAGCAGTGAAGTCAAAATCGACTGTAACGAGACAAAATTTTGATGATGCAGGTGGAACACAGTCATGGCCAGCCAAACGACCCGCTGGTAAGATGTCTATTGTCTTTGGTAGTGCTGTGAAAAGTGGCGGGTCATTGTCATCAGTTGTTGGAACGGATCAGTCAACAAAGCCTGCACCAGCAGCAAACAATTTCAGCAATTTGTTAACATCTGTCGTCACTAAGATGAACTCTGATATGTCTGAGTTGATAACGTGGAAGTGTGGTGAGCGGTGTTTAGACAAAGATTCACGCAGTACGCAGTATCAGAGCAGTTTACTGGCTACTTCTAAACACTTGAGTACAATGTCAGATTTGGCTGTGGATATGTACGACAGAGCCGAGTACAAGTTGGAAAAGATATTTTCTGCTAAAGATGCTGAGAAGCAGAGGAATATTGAGAGGAGTGCAGAGGATAACAAACCTGCTGAGGTATTAGAAACACATGTTGCAACAGTTTCGAACGTTGCTACTGCTACTTGTCAAGCACTTGTGTCAGTTTCCAGTTCTGCTGGTAACGTCATCAGTTCATCATCATCAGCTTCTGACAATATGAGCAAAACAACCACAGTGCAGGTAACACACGTGAATGGATCCATGTCTGCTGATACAAGGTCAACTTCAGCTACTGCCCAGGTGCCTCAGCTTTCCATCCCACAATCTTCTGTAGTCGTCTCTTCATCGGCTGCAGCTGCAAGTGTAACAGCACCAGGTAATAACGTGTGCATGACCTGTGCAGCTGCTGCTGCAGTGACGTCTGTGAGTGCATCTAACTCAGCTGCTGTACCAGTGACGGTGAAACTCGCTGCTGCAACAGTTGCCGATATGTTACCACCACCACTACCTCCTCTGTCTCTGTCACGTATTGGAGTTGGGTTTGATTCACCTCGAAGTGCCACATCATCGGGTTCAGAATCGAACACATCTTGGCCTTCTTCAATGTCGTCGGCTAATAAGCCAGTTGACCGAGTTTCCATGAATCCACCCACAAGCACTCCTGCATTCCCGGCTAAAGTTGGGAGCTTTGCATTTCCACCCCCAGTATCCAGTCAGCCACTGCCGTCTGCACCGTCACCTTTTGCAACTCCACTCGATCAGCTCCTGAAGGTCCCACCACCATCCATACCGCCAGCTTTATTTTCAGTGCCACCACCAGTTGGTATTCCCTTGAATGTGCCCCCTCCAGGTTTTTTGAGTACTTCTGTTCCACCTCCTCCTGTTGCATGCCCTCCGCCTCCTCCTCTGCCCTGGTGTCCTCCATCTTCGTCAGCAGCTGCTAAGTATTCTGCTGCTCCTGGATCCAAACCATCGATTCCTGTGAGTGGTTTTCAAAAGATGCCTGAGGTATCTAACACTGCTGTTTCATGTGGCGATGTAGCAACTAACTCACAGACTGCGAGTGCCAAAGCAGTGGACAGTAGTTCTATGATACCGAAGTTGCAGACCAGTGGCATAGTTGTTACCAGTAGCCCTGTGGCTTGCACTGCATTTGTGGCCAGTAAGGCTGGCCCAGTATCAGTTACATCTTCACTGATTTGCGGAGTCCGACTTCGTGGACCTCTGAAGCTGATTACTCCTGAGATCCAGTCACCTTCTCCAGGATTGCCTGGTTCTGCTGTTGGTCAAGTCAGACCACCGTTTCCTTTAACTGCTCCCACCGGAGTCACGCAAGTTTCAACTGTGCAGAACTCAAATAACCAGCTTCGTGTCTCAGTTCCCGAAGCCAGGCCTACTGTTCCAGGAGCGGGTATTCTCGGACCTGGGCCAGCTGCTCGAGCACTAGGTTTTCCTGTTATGAGTCAGGCTAACCGTGTTCCTATGCAACCAGTTACAGCAAATCAGAACGTGCGTCCAAATACTAGTAGTCCTCTTGTAGGTCAAAGTCCTCGTGGTGTTTTCCAACCGCGGTTACCACAGGGCCAGTTTCCTCAACCAACCGTATTCGGCAGCCAGCCTCGTGGTGCTATTGGACCAATGTCTGCACTACCAAGTCAGCAAAATGATCAGCCAAGAGCTACTGGGCCTGTTTTGGGGCCGCGTGGTATCGTTCATCC
>Ga0209782_1000428_pt1 | contig 18011 bp, 3 predicted proteins | sample WorMetmaBAHAMAS1_FD_187390 | JGI IMG/M metagenome (GOLD analysis project Ga0209782, IMG submission 187390) | Marine gutless worms symbiont microbial communities from Max Planck institute for Marine Microbiology, Germany - Inanidrilus... | ecosystem: Host-associated > Annelida > Digestive system >...
CAACAATTAGACTCAACTATCCTCGACGGACCGGCGCGACGCTGCTACGTTACACCCATCGCGTTGCACACAACGCTGGACGTACGTGTCTACCAGAAACCATGCAGCGTCGGTCGTCGGTCCATCGTGTCGTTAACAATTGGTCATGTCCACCGTCGCCAAGTGCTGTCAACAATAGACCGACCACTGTGACGATCGACGGGCAGCGGCGAAATTTTTCCAAGTCCAGAGTTTGGAACAGTCACACTCACAGATGGAGATATCCGAATTTTCACATACCGTCACGCCGTGTATAGTTGTAGCATTATATAAGCAGAGGGAAGCCTGCATAGGGATGCCAAACAAACCAGCTCGATCATGCAGCCGTTTCGATAGAAGACTATTAAGAAGACCGGCTTTGACAGACAGACGGACAGACGAGTGACAGTACGTCGGCGCGAGGGGTAACAATGCGTGGGTGTGGTTTACTTCGGCAATTAGTGGATTAGGCGGGCCTACTGTGTAGCTTGACTCCAATCAACTAATTGTCAGGAAATAGTCCGATACTCGATCTCGCTCACGTCCGTTGTTGACATTGACATACAATGTGTAGCTCGCGAAGTGAAACTGCATGAATGTCCGATCGTTTCTTCGCCGGATAAGCTTACATTCCACGGGAGCAGTTTCCTCGTACCATCCTCGCCGACACGCCCGACAGCTCGCGAGGATGCTACGAGAATGTCGCGCGTGTCGGGCGCCTTGCCTTTCAATTCCAGTTCAGCTTGCCACGCGCTTACCTGATTGGTTGCCCGGCGGTCTGCTGTGGTGTTTAGTGCTGCCCGTTTGTCCGTGTGTTGTGTCGTTCTCCGAATTCCAGGATCCCGTCACGCACGACTTGTTGCGGACAAGTCGCTATCCTCGTCCGACACCCCCGATTTCCTTGTGACATGTTAGCAATATCCTCACGAGGATGTCATGACGATGCTACGAGGAAACTGCCTCTGTAGAATTTTAGCTCACGATGTAGGCCTAGTGGCGAGAACATTTACTTATCGAAGGCGAATTACACTTAAGTTTCAGTTATCAAATTCAACATGATTTTTGACTACAATCATGGATAATTCGCTGCAATTCCAAAATGCCAAATGCTAGATGTTTGATCATATACATGATCGATCTGACCTTCTCCCGATCCCTGAAGGGATGTTGCCATGGCGACAATTTTTGAGCCACATCGCTTAATTCACCTTCATTTGTCAGCCTATCCTACACGTTATTGAAGGAAATTTGGGAATAATTATAAATAAGGGTCCTTTGGATCTTTTTTTTACAAAACATTGGACACTTAGAAAAATATCGCCACGGGCAAGTTTACCGTCGCCGAGTGCACGAAACAAGAGACGGTACTGTTTCGGATTCGGAATATGCTCGATAGAGTCGAGTGGTAAAACTCGAAACTGAAAGCACATTGCGATTTTACCGGAAGTTCATCGAAGGAAGGAAGTCTTTGTTGTTTTGTTATATGCGTAGTTTATTTACTTTATTTTTACTACTGAAGCTGAAAATATTGCAGTAGTTTCGATCGTACAGAACTTTCGATGTGTGAAGTATAGCCAAATTATTTGATTACCGCAGCATTGAGTGCTTGGGCTACTTTCTGCAAGTGAAACATGAGCGATAATATGGTGTCTGCGATACAAAGTATCATTGAGCGAATCAACGGCCAGCGCAGCTTCGTAAATCGACAGAGTCGGCCGACTGCAACGAATGACCAGCAAGGGGTTCACTTGTTTATCGACGCCGATTCGTCAGGAAAACATATTTTTCCAGGTTTCAATAAGCAGCTATGATACGTCGTCAACCCAGTTATAAGGCTGTGGCTAGACATCGGAAGCCGACGTAAAATTCCACCTTTTCCACGTCAGGAAATCCTGTCCCAACCATACCACAAAACAGCCTAATTATAGCGCTAACCCTAACCTTAACCTTACAGACCTAACTGTACTATTCCTACAACCCTAACCGATACAATAAAACAATAAAAACAGAAGTTTTCACTTACTATTAAATACATGTACTTTCAACTGATGTCATATTTCCAAATACATTGTACATCCATGGCAACAGTGCAAAGCAGACTGCATTAGCACTAAATCATTTCCGGATCCGGAGACTGAGAGAGTGCAATTTTACATCTCATGTTCCGAACATACACATTGTCAAATAGGCTACCTTGTTGGGTTCCCAGTACCTAGATACGGTTACTATCTACAAGGCTGCACAGGTCAGGCAAAGCATTAATTGTAAGCTTTAATTATATAATGATCAAGCATCATGTAAATAGTGATGCTAAAATAGAGTTCGAATATTCGAAGCTTCAGTTTTCAAACTCGGTACTTGACTCAGATTTCACTAACATGAAACTCGATTCAGATAACTTGAGATTTGCTTCACACACAATCCCTTCCCCGGTATTCTTTGAGAAGCTATCTTAGCAGGGTGACCTGACCAGTGACCATTTGTGGTGAAAAGGATTGTCTGTGTTCAGTGGCAGGATGAAAAGAAGTCATGCAGGGAGGGGTTGTCTCATGCTGTCATACTCCAACTGCGGCTGCTCTGTAGACTGGTGGTCATTTTCATAGACTTTGACAGGTCAAATGATGGTCAGTTAGCTACATATTCGTTGAGTCAGCAGCTTGTTGGTAGTATCCTTTAATCTTTATCTTTACTCAGTGGCAGATATGTTGTTGTGGTGCCAGTGGTTTTACTGGAGATTATGGACTTATGAGAGTTGCCATGGTATACTGTCCCCTTGCGGGCATTGGAAGAGGCAGGAGTTAATCGATCAGTCAGATCGTTGAGTAATTAGTTCTGCGGCCGAACCAAGTCAACGGTGTGAAAGTGGGACTGGGCTATACGAATACCAAGTCAAGTGTTTTTTTTTTTATACAATTGGAGCTTCGAGTATTAAAACAAACCAAGTTTAACATCCCTACTTGTAAAGTAAAACACTAAAAACCACTAGCACATGTATAATAAAATAAAATGTTGAAAAAACTTTGCAAGTTTTTAGCATTAATTAGCATACTGTTGCAACCAGTCATGTCGGAGAGATGTATGGAGCTACATATTCATAATGACACAGGGCAGTCAGTGGCAGTGGCGTTAGCTACTTTGCATACCAATGCCCTGCTCACTGTTTATCATATTGTTCTAGCATTAACATATCACTGCAGATACACTGCAAGTTTTTGCAGTATTTATTTTATTTCACATGCGCGAGTGGCACAAGTTATTTCTCAAAAATAAATATGAACTTAACACAATTAAGAATTTAAAAATTAAACAGTTAATGACTTAAATTCTATTAGTTAATACTTTAAAATTCCATCACTGTAATAAACAATTTGGGTAAATTGTGCAGGAATATAATATGTAGTGTGTCAAAGTCAGCAGGGGGAATGACATTGACATTTTACACACAATTGTGGGAAAGGCAACTTATGGACTTTGGATTGGTAAATTACGCACTGGGCAATCACTGCATAAGGTCATGTCTAGTATTTTTTTGTAATTTTTCACCTAGTTGACTGCCATTATATGTAAATTAAATAATAAATAATGTATGAATGTTGCAACTATTGATTTTGCTAACATTTGTGATTTGTATGTACAGTATTACATACAGAGTGGGCCAAAAAAGTGATACCTCTCGTACAATGTAATATAATCTAATTAGTTCAAATGAGAATGTTTTGTAATTCACCAAGTAGCAACTATGCTAATCAGAAAACATGTTCAATGTGTCCCCCTTGCTTGTGAACGACTTCTTGTAAGCGTTGGCACCACTCGTTTATGCTTCTGTCAATAAAGTGCTGTCCAATATTTCTCAATTCTTCGATTATTGCCAACTTGAGTTGCTCCACTGAGGTAAATGTTCGCCGACGGTAGGCCTAGACTTTTTCTTGCAATGCGCCCCATATTGCATAATCGACAGGGTTTAAATCCGGACTGTGATTTTTGTCATTTTAGGTAAAATATGTATTTCAAAACACGCAGACGTTGACACTGACAGTAAACAAATTAAATATTCAAAGATGACGACCGAAAATTGTCGTAATTATGACGTCACACAGCTAAATAGATGAGTAAGTAAATCAGCAAAGTAATTAAGCTATTGTGGATACAGTTACAAAAATAAACTAGATGTGAAACTATGATGTGAAACTAATTATATTACATTGTACGAGAGGTATCACTTTATTTGGCCCACCCTGTATAGTATACTGTTGTATAAAACACTCTATTATGATGTTACAGCAAGCTCAGCTGTTACCCTTACCTGTATCATTCTAGCTTTAATATGGTCATGCATTTCTGTTGCATGGCTATGGTTGCAATCAGTGTGGAGTATGATAATTGGTAATTTTGTTGGCAGGGTGTGACATAGTTGTATACTTGATATGTTTGTACTTTCCATTCCATGTACTGTAATTGTAATTTTACATTTTTCAGCTTCTGTTATCTTATTGTCCGATGTTCATACGTGTGGTGTTTGCCATCAGCAGTTCGTTGATGTTCTCAGCTTTCTGCATCATAAGCTAGAACGTATGTACAGCTTTGATATCTAGCAGAACTTAATGTGTATAATTGAGAACTGCGTAATGTGCATCATGTAAAATGAATATAATGCCAAAATTAACTCTTGGAGTTTTGTGTTGTTGAAGTATCAGATAGGTTCAAACATAATGAAAGATTAGGGATAAATGATATGCCCATAATTTCGGTGTTGCAACAAAATACCTTGAGATGATATGGTCATGTTTTAGTGTTTTAGAAAGGACGAGAATGATCGGGTGAGAATATGTGGATTATAAAGTGGAAGGTGTAAGACCGAGAGGTAGGCCAAGTAAAACTTGGGAGTGCAGAACTGTTGACTGATGACAGTCAAGTGGTTGCTGAACCTAATTAAGTTTCATGCTACCTGCATGTGTATGGATGTTAAACTCGGGACTGTTTTAATATTTAAAGGTCCTATTGTATAATTCGGAACTACCCAGTCCCACTGGCACTTTGACACGGTTGACTTCATTTGTCCGCTGAGCTTACTACTCAACGATCTGATTTACTGCTTAACTCCTGCTTCTTCCCTCGCCCATGAGAGAACAGCATTCTGCAGCAATTCTCGGAAGCTCCCCTCACGTCTCCAGTAACACCAGCGGCGCCATGTTGATGTATTGTCTGCGCTGCCTCTGAGTAAATATTAAAGGATAACCACTGAAAGGACACTGACTCAACGAGTATGTATGCTGTGGTGTGTAGCTAATTGACCTGTTAAAGTGACATGAAACAGACCGCCTGGTCTGCCCACTGCCGTGCAGTCGCTTGGGATGTTTGACAGCTTGACACACATGCCTCTGACACACACGCCCCTACCCCTCGTGACTTTTTTTCAAGTTTTCATCTTGCTACTAATATGAACACAGACTAGAGTTAGAACGATTCACTAAAAACTAGACCAGACCGATTCAGTAATTTTATGTTGCCTGAACCGGCGGAGTCAGTACCTGGTCTAGTAGTGATGAATGGCAATGAAACATGCCCTGTTTCCTGCAGATGGTGGTGGTAATAGCTGGTGATCCAATCCTGCAGTAGTGGGACTGATGCTTCATCTAGGTATTGATCAAGTTCAGCACAGAGCAACGACCCATGTTGACAATGACAAGCGTCAAAGGAGCCACACTGCAAACGTTAAAATACTGGTACTGTTGGACTAATGCCGATCTACAAAAGTAGACTGGCAGCGATTCTATCTACAGTTGACCGGATATGGTCCAGAATCAGTACCAAGATCTGTTCTAACTCTAATGCATGCAGTCTGCTAAGACAGCTTCCCAATGAATGCTGGGGAAGGGTCTGTGTGCAAAGGAAATCTCTAGTTACGTGAATCGAGTTGATGAAATCCGAGTCAAGTATCGAGTTTAAAACCGAAGTTTTAAATATGTGAACTCCATTTTAACATCTCTGTGTGTGTGATATGTCACAAGGTTGTAATAGTGCAGATGTAAATGGATCTGTTTTTATTGTTTGCTTCACTGAATATGTTCATGCTGTATTGTGCAGATGATGTTGGACAACAACTATATTTCTGTGAATTATGCAGCAGTCTTTTACCTACAAAAGCCGAACTTGCTAGACATTATGTTTCATATCATAACTTGTCTTTTGATGACACGTACGTCATCTCTACGATTAATGATCAGCAGACATCCAAAGCACACGATTCCAAGAATATATCAAGATCAGCTAACGGTGTTATTGGAGAAGGAGGCAAGCTGAGTTCACCCGTTATTCAGGACGTGCGATTGTCAGACGTAAGTGAAGCCGTGGATCCCAAGACTGCCACCATTCTAGATGCAACTGAGCCAGTCACTTTCAGTAGTGGTGATGAAGAAGCAAAAGCTACGGAAGCCCATTCGTATCATTCAAAGCCATCACTGCTGCGACACCGTGCATCGGCCAGTGCTTCTGGCAGTCGACGTGCGGTGGACAGTGCATTGACAAAGCATACCCGACATCCTACAACAGTGGTGTCTGTATATCCATGCCCAGTTTGTGGGAAAGTATTCAGGTGTCATCGTTACCTGCGCAAACACTCAGAAACACATGGTTCGGCTCATGCATGTGACATATGCGGAAAGAACTATCGCAGCCGTGCATATCTTCGCCTTCACCGACGACGTCATGAGAAAGCTGCTATGGCTGCGGCAAACGCAACTACTGATGCAACGCCAGCACCGCCACGTCCACGGTTTTCCTGCACTGAATGTACCTTTACAACTGATGTAATTGCAGCAATCCATGCCCATCGACAAGTTCATGCGCCAAGCAATAGTGTCAGGTGCGCAATATGTGGACGTGCCTACTCCAACCGTGCAGCTCTTAGTAAACATCGGCGTGTGCATGACACAGATCGGCCATTTGCTTGTCCTGTGTCTGGCTGCAGATGGCGGTTCCGCACTGATGCTATGTGTAGGGCACATATCCGTGCTCACACAGTTGCGGGTCGGTTCCGCTGTTCAACGTGCGGTTACGTGTTTCGACGCAAACATCACCTGCAGCGTCACGAAGCTCGTATGCACCAGCCCGGACCGAAGTCAGCAGCAAGCGCAGTTTCTCAGTCAGCAGCTGACATAATGACAGATAGTAGTCACAACATGTCATCATACCAGACCAATGATGTGTTGCTGTCGTCACTGAATGGTGTAGATGCACCGTGCTCTCCATCAGACATCTACGACTCGGCTGACCTGATTGCAGATGAAGAAGACAGCTCCTACAGGACACTGTTGGACGTTTCCGCTGATGTCATTTGTGACAAGAAGACTGGCCACTTTATAGCTGATGATCTTGAACTGTTCCACTGAATGGAAAACAACAACACTGTGACTGAATATGAACGTCTTCACTGTATAGTATATACTTGTATATTTTTTGACACATCAATGACTTGTATTTAGTTAATTTGGTAGTTATTAAGGTTTTCAGAATTATTGAGATTGATTGTTTTTGGTGTACAAAATCAATACTACTTTCTGATTTTGATCACGTAAATAACTTTGTAATGTTTCAGTAATGTATATCATAAACATCATAACTTAATATTGCTGTATGGTAACTTTGATGTACATAAACTTATTTTGATAAATTTTAGTAGACTACTTGCGGAGAAAATAAGCATAGTGTTATTGTGTTTTTAACATTCTGAGTGTTATTTGCAAAGCAATGTACAGCATTTAAATGAAATGATGCAGTTTATAGTTTTCTTGATCTGTCTTACCAGATAGTACAGATGCACTAATTGGGCCCATTCCATGGGCTATAGTGGTCCCCTGTCACGCGTTGTCGTCGTTGTCATGGACATCGATGTGCAGGCGGTGCGCGACAGTACTGCTAGCGACATCTGGTGAATGGGCGTGAGGCGGCTCGCAGTAGCGAATGGGCCTAACATTTTTCAAATGTTCTTGTTAGGTTAGGTGGAGAAATAAAGCATGTTTTGATTGTTTTACTTTCTGGGCTAAAAAATTCTCTGCTAAAGATCGCCCAAATCAATTCGTGCACATTGTGCTTACAGCACGAATAACGTGATTATTTTAATAAAGTGTAATGTGCTGTGTGAGTACTGGTAACAAAAATTTTTTGTGAGTGGAGTTCGGTGGTAAAGACATTGATCACATCAATGAAATTACTGTACATTGAGCTAAGTTAGCACTGGAATGGTGACTCCTGGATAACATCACAGCATGTAACCAGCCACTTACACCAAATCAGCTTTCTACCCTCAGTGGGTCATAAAATGAGTACCAGCTGAGGGACAGTGGCAGTGCTCTGCAGTTAAGAAGGCAACCATACAGTAAGTCTAGGCATAGAACTGGCCATTCATCAGGCTCTGTAGTATAACGTATGGGCTGAGTCAGCTAAAGAAGGGAGATCGGCATCCTCCCTGTAGTCCTGTAACTACTATATGGTACCTTTTGATCCTTATGCATCAGACAAGTCTCATCTATAAAACCAAGACATAAAAATACAAAAATAAATAGTGTTGTAAGATCACCATAGGCTTAAGTGCAATCATATAAAATTTAACATATAGCCATATGCAATAAGTGAGTCAACAAGTATACATCATGACAGGAAGTAATATATTTATGCCTAAATGACTGTCTAAAAACAACTGTTTTAAATCAAATATAGTCACTAAACTTATTGATGAATACATCAGTGAGTGAAGTGTGACTTAAAGAAAATGCTATCATATTGGATGCTCTTGACGTACTACTGTACGCGACAGTTCGTTAAAGTCTACAATGGATTTATGAACATTGTCAGTGAGATTATAATATTTTAGTATTATGTGTATAATTATAATAATTACTGCAGAAATGGAAGGACAAATGGCCCCCATTCTCCTGATGCATACTCATTTGACTACACAGATGAAGTGTTAGAGAGTTTGATATCCCCAAAATTTGGAATGACTCCAAACTTTGTACACAGTTTTGCTCATAATTATGATTGGATCAACCATGTTTGCTCAGTAATAATGCCAAAAAGTGTAAGCATTTTGTGTTTAGACACTATAGTGAAGGGCCAAAGCCAATTTGTGGATGGAAAATTAGAAATGGTCTGTGATAAATTTGTGCAAAATGCCTCCAGGCTGCACTAAATCAGATAATGCTCTCCAAAAAATATCCTGGGTTAACTTATCTGGCAGTACCTACTTCTAGGTGAAGTGAGGGGATGGGAGCGGACTGCTGCTATTATCCAGGATAAACTGATACGATCAAAACCATGACAGATGAATCTTTCACAATGTGGTTGCACCAATATGCTATGATAAAGAAATACTACAAGCTGCAGCAAAATGCAACTGCAGAGTTGAAGGTCATGCAGCAGTCAGTTTGGGGTGGTCTGCTGCAGAAGCCAGTCATCAGAATAACAGATCAGTTATGAACTTCAGCAAATAACTGACAGTCTGCTGTGAATGGTAGCAATGGACATTTACAATACTCAGTGTCACACCAAAACAGCTTATTGTGCTACATTGTAACACATTTGTATGCTCTTAAATTAAAAACTTCATGTCTATAAATTCTTGTAGTGGAAGGTTTTGAATGCTGTAAAGATGTCATTTTGTTTAAACTTGCACAGCTTAGTCAGTAGTAAGGATATCTCAACAGTGTCATCTTAGTATGTATCAGTGTTCTATCAATGTCAAAAATGCCTACCAATTGCTCTGGTATTATCCAGGATGAACAGATCTGATCAAAACCATGACAGATGAATTTTTGGTGCACTCTGTATGTTACAGATAGCATCTAATCTATCCAGTTTGTTGCATCTAATGTATATACCGGTATCTTTAAAATATGCCATGATAGCAAAGGTCTATGTTAACAGTGGTGTTGATACTAACATATGTACAATACACAGTACAATAATCAGTCACTTGTTTTAACTTGTTGCCCTTTTTTCATTAATTCCAGGTATTCACTGTATTTTATCTTCTTTGGAATAATGTCTGCAACAGCAAGCCAAGGTCATTTCATAAACAACAACACTTAAGAATATGAATGTTTTCATGGCAAATGTGATGTTAATAAACCTATACACATTCTAACATCGTAAATTTTGGGGTTATGGGTCCAAATCTCACCAAATTTCTACACAGTGTAGAGGAATCAGTGCCATTTAATGTTCTGAAATTGGAACTGCGATATCACAATCAATTTGGAATGCCAGTGTGCTGAGTGAAGGTGGGGTCAGTCAATTTGGCAAATTTGGCCACAAAATTGGTTTCCATGGCACCATCCCTTGAGCAATTAGGCCTACAAAGTGAACAAATGGTTAATCAAGCCCTTCCATACTCTACCAATCATGAAAATATGGTGTAGATCAGGGCAGCAGATAGTCATCTAGAAGTACAAAAATAAACATAGAAGAAACAGCAGCACAGTATATAGCACACCAAAGGGGCTAAATAAACCATTAAGATAATAAATACCATGATATCAGTAGTACATGTAGTAATCTAACATAGATAGGAGACTTTGCCTCCGGTGCACTATCCAGGCTGCAGCCAGGGTGATAGACACAATGGATAATACAGCTGTCATGAAAAAGCAGCCGGTGGCCAAGGGGTGCTAAAAGAATACCCTGCATGATGACAGTGATTGGTTACACTACAGGCAGTAGCTGACAACACTGTGCTTGCTTCTGGCCCGTTGGCCCAATGGTATGAAAATGTGATGTCATCCACAAAACCGGAAGTACTTAACTTGTCACGCCATTAGAGGAGGATCAAGCCATGGCCGCAGGCAGCATGCATAAAAATTTGGCAAAGATTGACAGTATAATTTTCGAGTTATAAGGGCGGACAGCACAAAAATTGACATACTTATCGCAATACTTTGTGCAAATAGAATAATGCTTCTAAATGTGTTTTCAGAAACATGCAAACTGGATAAATACAGGTCATGCAAGATGCTGAAAACATACAAGAGAAGGACAGTATTAAATCTATACAAGTGTCACAGTGATCAGCCGTTTTAAACACAAACTACCTTGCAGAAACTGTAACGTTTCTTGCTGGTCGACTATGTTTGCAAGGTCATTGTAGTCAACACTGTTTTTGTTTGCACTTTTCACAAGAGACATGCGTGCTAAGTCCTGGACAAATAGCTCCTGCACAAAAACATGCACCACTGACTTGCAGTAAGAGTTGAAAAATTAATGTAGTTTTATTCTAAGTTTACAAAACACAAATTCTAATTACAAAATCATGTTTCCTTATTTGGCCAAATTATTGTTATGTTAAAAACTGGTATTCTGATATATTCACAAACAATGCAGTATGTGTACTATGTGTAAAATAACTTTAAAAGCAGGACTATAATTTAAAGTTGTTTAGTATGTGCATCATTCTATGCTGTCGCCATTCAATAATACTCTTGTTGATGAACTGCTGTTAATCTTCATCTCCAACTAGAGTTCAAGGCTGTTTTCAACTTTTCAGCTCCATCTTTTTGCCATCTTTCACCGTATTTTGTCGGGATAGTGATAGGTTCAGATCAGCGATCTGAAATAAGGAAGTTAAAAATTGATAGCTTTAGATCGGGCCAATCTGAAGTTAAGAGACTGAAGAATAATTGATAGTTTGAGATTGCCGATCTGAACCTAATCACTGAAACTGATAGCCTCAGTTCTCAACCTCAAAACTCTTAACTCACTGATTATTAGGCCTACAGATACAGTGCATATATGTACAGTTAACAACATGCAAAGGTAAAGTTGAATAAAATATGTAAATGCGTTGAAGCAACTTGTCACACAAAACATTACCACAATTTGAAAATAGTCATGTAAACACACGAATGTCACAAAAAACTGAAGGTCACAAAAACCAGTCATGCACTGGCACGTAACAGAGACAAACAGATGCATGCTCACTGGCCATGGCTAATATCTACTGTAACACAGCGTCACGTTTAAAAACATGATCGTGCATTTAGGCCTACAATACTGTCAGTAAGCGAATCTAAAAACTGCAGATCTGAACCTATAATTATCGTCTTTTCGGTAATTTGCCAAAAGTGGACATACTCATCCTATATCCTAACACTAACCTTAATCCTACTGAACTTTACTAATCCTAGACGATACAGTAGGCCTCTATAGTGTGCATCCTCTGATCGACATACTAGCCGATATTGGTTTACCGCCACTTTAGTGTTTATTGGGGCTTAGTTTGGCGTCACTGACCGCCGCTTTTGATTTCTTCATTGTATCGAAGCAGCTGCACGGATTGATCTGTTTTTCGCGTACAGGATTACCTCAGCATATGCTACACTTCGTTTTAAGCAAACTAATGTCTCTGTAATGGTCTCACTAAAAGCCAACCGCACAACCACACAGTCTGTACCACGACTGCATGCAGGTCGATAGTTGTGCGGTCGTGCTGCATGACTGCACAACAATCGACCTTCTCGTGGCGACTGGTGTCAGTAGTTGCGTGCAGTACACGGAACGAAGCTAACTCCAACTTACTTTTGATGTTCTTTCCAGTTTCATTTAATTTCAATTTACTTGCTACATTACTACTGTTCTATATTCCCGTTACCTAATTTGATTTTGTATTCGTGAACGATCAACGACGTCTATACCGTATACTGTATCTGGTGCATTTTATGGTTTTACTATTCTGAAATCTGAAATTTCATTTGATGTTAAATCTGTCTTTTGGCAATGCATATACAGACTGCAGTAAACTGCATACAGCATTATCGCGCTGTGAGTCTGCGGTAGGTCTGTGCGGTGTTAACAGTGCTATAGCAGAGTGCTATTTAGTGCTCGGCGGTCGTAATTAGCGTGGTCCGTGGTGGTCCAGGCTGTGCGGTCGGCTTTTAGTGAGACCCCTCTGTAATCATACCGTAGCTTTGGCAATCAAAAAGAGCGATTCCGTCCCAATAGCAGAGACCTCCGGGGAGCTTTTCATAATTGTCTTTATCCGTGATATCGGTAACTGTAGAGTACCCATATCGCAGCTGCTAGTGACATTTTCTGAACTCATTGTTATAAAAATCAGCTATCTTATAATTTTTGCAGTTTTCACAACAACAAAACAACCAAATCACCAACCGGAAGTTGTTAAGCCTAAAGCTACATAAACCTTGAAACCCAAATACGGAATGAATAAATAAGTAATAATAAAAAAGGTAAGGCTCTCAACACAGCATAACGAAGTTTTGTTAACTATGCTGCCACCGTACAATTTGACGATCGACCTTCATTCGGCACACTGGCGTTTTGCAATAGATTGGAATATCGCAATTTTGATTTCAGAACAGTAAGTGGCAATCATGTCTGTAGCCTACATGGTGTAAAAATTTGGTCAGATTCAGATCAGTTTTAAGACGTAAGAAGTTGTACAGTAGACGTCGAAAATTTTACTGGGGCAACTTTAGCAACTTTTGCGTCGAGCTGCTCGTTCTGACCTGTGGACATCGGCTGCAAAGTCTGAGTCTGATGCGCATACGTATGAGGACTTCTGTGACTTAGCAAATGAAGAACTATTCACTAAAATCAGAACTTTCTCCAACCATACTTTACACGCATTTTTGCCACTACCATCTACCGCATCACAGAACTATAGCCTTAGACAGCGTGCTCACTCACTTCAGTTACCGGAACGCTCAACACATCGATCTTTCTGACTGTAATTTCTTTGTGCGTATGTTGTATAAGGACTCCTACTAAGCCTAGTGATCGTTTCTAGCTTACGTTTATAGTTATTTTTAATGTTGTTTTGTTCGGAATAGTCATTTTCCACCCCATTTTTATTATTGTACAGGTGTGCATTCTGTCATGCCTTATTTTACAATAAAATGATGATGATGATGATGAGCTGTACGTTCACTAGAAAGCGGGGCTGCTAGGCAATGCGGCGATCAGAAATTGTGTGTTTCATGAAGCCAGAAAAGTATCCAAATGAACGGTTCAACAATTGATATTTTAGGCCATAGCCTACTGTTCGAGTGCTGTCAAGATATTCTTCTTGAAGTTGATCGTGCCGCCTTGGTCCTTCTGGATCTATCGGCAGCATTCGACACTGTTGACCATTCAATCTTACTGCGCCATCTGCGTCTGACGTTTGGTATTGACGGTTTAGCCCACCGGTGGTTCGAATCGTATTTGTCCTCCCGAAAGCAGTATGTAAGGCCGGGGCTATAGCAGATCGTCAGTCACCTATCTCACCTGTGGTGTTCCTCAGGGATCAGTCATCGGTCCAATCCTGTTTGTCCTTTACACTGTTGACTTGCTGTCAGTGATACATAACTATATGGATTGTGCCCACATGTGTATGCCGATGACACCTAGGTTTATGGTTCATGCAAGCCGACCATGGTATCTACATTCACTACGAAGATCTCTGAATGTGTCCAGGCAGCTACGTCGTGGATGCCAATTCAAATCGGCTTCAGCCTAATCCAGACAAAACTGAAGTGCTGTGGTGCACGATTATTCGACGACAGCATTGCTTGCCCACTTCATCATTGATGATTAACGGATGCTCCGTCACTCTGGTTTCTACCATACGCGATTTTGGCATCTACATTGATTCCGACCTGTCGATGCAGGTACGTGTAAAGTATACTGTGTCGCGGTGCTTCACCTCGCTACGACGGCTGTGCCAGATTCGTAGATGTGTACCGCAAGCCACTCTTCAGATGATGATGCCCTGGTGCAGACTCCAGACTGGACTACGGGAATGGTGTATTGGTCGGCCTTCCGGCCTACCTGATGCGCCAACTCCAGTCAGTCCTCAATGCAGCTGTGTGACAGATCTTCTGTCTCAAGACTAGCGACCATATTACTGATGCGCTCGTCAGTCTACATTGGTTGTGGGCTCCGGAGCGGATCCAGTACAAGCTCGCCGTTATGGCGTTCAAAGTGCTGCATGGACGTGCACCAAGATACCTCGTCTGCGTCGCCGATGTGTCTGGTCGTTGAGCACTCCGCTCCGCCGACACGAACCGTATCCTGGTGCCGTCTGTCACGTCTACTACCGTTGGCAGTTGAGCCTTCTCAGTCGCTGCCCCACGAATCCGGAACTCTCTTCCCGATGACGTCATTTCCGCTGAATCGCTGCCAACCTTCCAAAGACAGCTGAAACGACATCTGTTCTGTCAATCGTTTCCGGGCTTTTGTTACTGACATTTTACACCCGCAGTGGAGTGGCTGCGCCACTTAAGCCACTCTAAAAATACCTTGATTGATTGATTGATTGATTGATTGTCTCTAAATTTGATGATGTTGTAGGCCTAAGTATTGTGTGGTGACGGGGGAATAGGTCTATATAGCACGACAAACTACTAGGCCTACTCAATTAATACATCATGCGGCGGAGTGCGCCGATTTAGCATCGTGCGTCGTGCGCGTTTGCAACTGCAGTGTCGCACGTTTTGAACCGTTTTTAAATTGAATTTCACATCATACTATATACACTATACACCACAACGCAGTTATACTATTTGCAAGAAGCTTAATTTCTTTTCGGCGTTTTAATTATGAAATATGGATGCACGCGTGTACACGTGTAGGCCTACAGACGAATACCCGACAACCGATCGTGTACACGTTTACAAATTTTAATTTATATATATACACGATAATGTACACGAAATTGCGACATTGACACATTCGGTGCTAAAAAATAAACCAACTGAAGCAGCCAAGAGAAGAGTATCGGCATAAGATTTTCGCAGCTGACTGCAAAATTAAGTGACAATCGGATGAATGAATTTCGCCTATCGCGTGCGGCTGCTACACTGTGTCTCAAAAAAAACTACAGACGTTCAACATGCTATCACTATAAGTAAGTAGTAGTAAGTAAGACTATTTATATATGGCGCTAATTTACAAAAAGTCACAAAGCGCCATAGTCCCACGACCCAAAGAGAAAAGTCTTCAGACATCGCTTAAATCGTCCAAGAGTGTCACATTGTTGCAGTTCGATCGGCAAGGAGTTCCACACCCGCAGCCCTGCAGTAGCAAAGCACCGGTCACCGTACGTATTGTGTGCACGTCGAACGACGCATGTTAGTAGATCAGATGACCGGAGACGCTAGATGCTATTAAATGCGTATGTAACATACACGAACGGATCTTAATTATTTTTCGCAGAAATGGTAGTGAGAAAGTAACAATCAAAAATGCATTATTTTCCCACCTCACCTAACTAATGCATCTGCATTACCTGGTAAAATGCCGAAACGATCACACCTTTTTTTAACTGTTTACTGCATTGCCAGTCGCGGGTTTCAGTCTTGTTAGAGCCTATTTGAAATTCATGCTAATGCTGCTGTGTAGATCCCTATTTCTTGTATTCAGTGGAGTTAAGTTCTAGACTATTATGTAGCTCAGGAGAAAGAAAATATAAGAAGTTTGAAGCTGCAGCAGTTGGACAGTGTCGGATTATGCTGAATGCAAGATACACCAGTGCACTGTTTTGCTGACAGATAAAATTGCAATCAGCGACGCATTTAATAGCATCTAACATTTACTGAGACAGTAAGGTGTCCCAACGGTACAGTCAACTGAGTTTCACTCCACGCTAATTGATGAACAGCCAACTCCCATTTTTAGCGCGAGATGTCTATATACATCTCGCGCTTATGCTATGATGCCAGTGTCCGTCTGTCTGTACGTCTGTCTGTGACGGAAGTGCACTGACGCATTATAGCTAATTTAGGTTTCAAATTCCGATCCCACTTTACCGCGCATTGCGGCCGCCGTGCTGCTAGCGGGCGCCGTGCTGCTCGCCGTGCTGCTTGCGGGCGGATAATCTCGCGCCATGCTAGTCAGTGCTAGACTCTCTTGTTGACATAGTGACTGCCACCGTAACATACTCAGTAAACGTCAGGCGTTTTGGTATCATACTGCATGATACAACATGCTACATTCCAGTAGATCCATACAGTCAGTCATTATGACAGCGAAGAGTAGGCTGCGTGGTTTAATATACAGGTGGCAGTGATAGTGCTTTTCATCCATGTTTACTGACTGACATTGCTGGTATGCGGCATTTTAGTGAAAAGACACGATATCTGTTTCCTGTTTCACCGGGTAGTGCAGAAGCACTAATTAGGCCTAGATGAGAAAATATAGCATCTTTCTATTGTTTGTTATCTCATCAACGGTTCTGCCAAAAACTATCAAAATCCGTTCGTGTACGTCAAAGTTACAGTGAGCCAAACGTATTAACTTTTTGAGGCACAGTATAGTATCTGAGAACCGTCTGCGTTCCGTTATTGTCCGCTGTTAACGTTCAGTAAACATTTACACGGTTTTCGCGTGTACACGTGCACAAAACTGCGCACGATAGCTGCATCCGTGCATGTTATAAAGCCAAAGCAATTGTATGTAGGATAAATACAGAGATTGGAAAGTTCCGTCAGTGCAACGAACACGGTGGCTTAAGTAAGATCAACGTCAACGGTGCATCGCAGTTGTGCGTGATGATGGGCTGTTCGTGAGAGGTCAACTTCGACCGGTTCAATCACTGCTGAACGACTGTAGCCGAGCGCGTGTAGGTCGCCCTTCGAACCTGACCGATAAACCAGCTGTTGATTAGACACAGAGCACACTCAACTGGTCAGCATTGACTGCAGTCAGCCATACACGCTTTGTACAAAATTAACTACGTCTGAAACTCATATTTAGGCAACTATAAACTAATATATTTGACACGTAGGTCCCTGCAAAATATTATACAGTAACTACACTGTGTCTCAAAAACACGACACAGATGTAGCATACTATAACTTCAACGCACATCAATCGATCTTCGTAATTTTTTGGCAGAGACGTTGCTGAGAGAGTATGCTAGCGAACGGTAATTTGTTATTCCACCTCTCCTAACTAATGTCTGCACTACCTGGGGAAACATGAACCCCAGAAATTGGGTCTCTTCA
>Ga0209782_1000429_pt1 | contig 18009 bp, 11 predicted proteins | sample WorMetmaBAHAMAS1_FD_187390 | JGI IMG/M metagenome (GOLD analysis project Ga0209782, IMG submission 187390) | Marine gutless worms symbiont microbial communities from Max Planck institute for Marine Microbiology, Germany - Inanidrilus... | ecosystem: Host-associated > Annelida > Digestive system...
TTATTTCGGCAATCATACCCAGATATCGTTTTCTAGCTGCGTCGCCATAGTGGTCCTTGAGGTTTTTTTACTTAGGCCACTATAAATAGCATCTATTCTGTTCTATTCTATACTTATTCTAGGTGATGTGTGGGTAGGGTGTCAGCGGCATCTGTGAATTTGTGTCTGTGTCTATGCTCTAAAAGTAAAACAACTTGAGCTAGCAACACCAAACTTGATTGACATATGGCACATGGCAGTTGTTCAGCATGCATTGACCCTGAGGTCAGAAGGTAAAGGGTTAAGGTCACGCCATTATTATGCACTGCCGACATGCATATGCATGTCAGTGTGAGTGATTAGGTTTCTATTTGCCACTGTGGCCTGCTGGTGCAGGGTTGCAGAGTACCTAGATGTTGACGAGAAATCGACAAGCAGCGACTACGATGACCGCCCTCCGGCGCTGATGACTAAGGAGGTTCTGGCCAAGTTCAGAATGATGGAAGCTGAACAGCAGGCGGCCAGGCACCAGGTGCCTCCGCTGCGGCGACAGGTATGCAGCACCGAACGGTGCGGTTGAGTCTGTATCATGGTGTGGTAGCGGCTTGATTCTACAAGGACATAACAGTGGAGTCTGGACCAGGGTGGCATTTTACTGCAAGAAAAAGTCGAAAGCTAGTGGGTACTTCTGCTCCCGAGTGCCGCTTGAGTCACACTCGGAAGTATTTTATATAGTTTGGTCCCCCCGTAGACAGAAATTCATCTCTGTGCCCATGGAATGCGGGAATGCTGGGAGATAAGTGGGGCCAAGTCCAGTAAGGTTTTCCCGGAAGCAAATGATCTTCAGAAAACTATAATATGGTGCTGTGCTTTGAATGAAAGCCGAACAGTAGTTACGCTGGATTAGTAAGCAGTGGTGACAGTCACCGTTCTTGCATGAAACACTGTGTTCATGCAGGTGTATGCAAGTTGTTGTTGTTGTTAATCTGGTGAACCACACATTGAGTTTGTCATTGCTGCATTTCAGTGTAGTTGTTCCAGACATTTGAAGCGAAATCTTTTTTTAAAGTTAAAAACATGTCTTTTTTGTCTTTTCTCTAAGATACAAACCTTTTAAACGTTCAGATTAACTTAATCATTTAACATCAGGTTTAGCAGTATGCCTGCTGTTGTGTCAGTTTTGTGGAATTATGGTTTTCTTTTCTTTGGAAGGAGAGAACTTTAGAAAGCTCGGGAGTTAACAAAGGCCTGTTTTTCATGGCTACCAGAACCTGGTAGGTAGGTGTTTGGTATGTAAACATGGTAGTCACATGATTAAAATACCAAAAGCTGATTGGTCTAGCGTGAAAAATAAACAACTAACAGCCACGCCCTGTTAGGTTTTGGTAGGCCATGAAAAACAGGCCTCAAGTTGTTGAGGAAAGGATGCAGTCCCGTAACTGATTCAGGAAAGGCATCTGGTATCTGGTACAGCAACTTAATTAATAATTTACATTCACGTGCAAAATGGCCATTAGAGGTCATTATGTGTCCGTTTGTATGCGTATGATGGTTAAGAACTTTACATTTGCAGTGGATGGTCCAGGGTTATGAAAAAGGGTTGGGGATTTTTACTGGAATATTAGTAGGGGGTTCCAAAAAACAAGGGGTCAGCAGAGATGCCCAAGAATGTGAACAGTTTTGCTGAGCTGAGAACCAATGTTGCCTTTATGTTTGCACAGATTTTAAGCTTCCTTACTTTCGCTTCTTGTGACTTGCTTCCTTTTTCTGTTTGTTTTTTTTTATATTTTTTTTCCTTTGAGAATAATCCCGATCATTTCAAGGCCAGATGTCATAAGAGTCAACTTAACCTGGATTATAAATCGTCTTGGTTTATTTTATGTTGTTGTATTTTTGTGCTTAATGATTTGTATTTCGTTGACCTAGTGTCTATAGATTTAGTTTTGATTCTTTATGGTTTTTTCTCCCGGCTTTGATTTTCATTTTCTCACTACTAGCCAAGAGATTGGCTGGGAAGAGAGTCTCCGATGTGACCTATTTAGGGTCATGTGGGACATTAAACCTTAATCAGTCAATTAATTTAAGCTTTGCACATTTAGTGCCCCATGGCCCCATGCATGGTCCAGACATTTGAGATTGTGTTCCCAAAATCTCCTTCTATACATCTTTGCTGTTTCACAATATTTTCTGATCTGTAGTCATTGTTTTTGCCGTCTTTGTTGTGAATGATGAAGGACTGAATATTTGAGTCATCAGTTCAGCCATCAAGTTGTAATGTGATAATAATTCATGGCAAAGGATAGACTCTGCAGAAGTGCACTTTGGCCTCTGTGTCTGAACTCTGTGACTCAGTCAGTGACTCTCTAGTAGAGTTGGAGCACTGCATATGTACAGATCACAAGATTTATCACAACTGAGATTACTGGGCTTTATTTTTGGCACAACTAAATTTTCAAATCCTGTATAAATTGAACTATTGTTTGTTTGACAGGATGCAGAGGTTGTTAGTGACAAAGTATGCTTGATGTTTTGGCATTTCCGTATTGATGGTTTTTTGCATGTTTCATTTGACATTTTCGGTTGAAGGATTGCTAACTGCTTCATTTTTACTACTAAATACAGTGCATGTAAGGCCTTTTAGCATGGATTTTGCATGAACTAGTTGTTTGAATAGTTTGAATATTTTTTTGCAAAATGCTTCTGTAATGTTGATAAACTTCTTAATGAAAACCAAAATGTAGTTGACATATATTACTTGCCTACTAAAATTTCTGTCACCTTTTTACCTGGTAATGTCACAAAAGTATTTTTTGTCATATATACTTTTATAGAAAGTGCTATGTAATAGAACAGGATCCATCATTAATTAATTCGTCAGATCTGCTAAACATTTGAAACAAAATGTCTGATGAATTTAATATCTGGAATGCTTTATCTGATAGCTAATACTATAACTATATTGGTGAAGTTTGTCATTGTGTTAAGTGCTATATTGGTTGTAGTTTTTCTGTACAGTTTGTGCGTCGGCAGCTACTGATTCACTGTTTCTAATACCTATCTGTATACTGGGTGGCGAAAAACAATTTCAGTCAGTTGTTTTGCATAAAACAGTTTTAACTGTGCTCTTGCACTAAGCTGCAACATTCCTTTGCAAGTGATGACCAATTTTTGTAAATTTTTTTACCATGATATGTGGCAGTACATTTGAACACGTTAAAACATGTTGCTTGTGAAATACGTTAATCTTTGACTCGTTGGTCCAACTGGCCGTGTTTTTGTGCCACCCAGTAATTCTTTAGCTCATAATTCACCATTTTCTTACAAATATTATATCATGGCTACATACTTAGCAATAAGCATCCAGCAATGTTTTGCTTTGGATTTTTCTTGTTTGGGATTACATTTCTGCTGACTGTAACAGCTGTGATTTAACAATGGTTTACTTAGACTAAGGTCACTATAGATCACTAATAGGAAGTCATAGGTTGCCGGTCGAAGACAACCATTGGCATGCTGCTTTGATGACGAGATGTGCCTGAAATCACCTTTGCTACCTGCTAACATCGGCTATTCGATATCTCAGAAACTGTACATGTTAGGTGACTGTAGTGAACACTGATAAGCAGCTCACTTAACCATGTACTCGGCCGCCATTGATTGTAAGTGCTCAAAACAGTAATTGTGTAGCTATTACCCACAATCAGGTTTTTTTGTTGCGTGTAATGTTTATTCCGCAGCAGCTGTATTGTTCACATTATTAACAGTCTGCTATGATTCACAGAATTTCACACAACAATTTGCTATCATCTTCATCATTGGTGTATATGTTACAATTGTTAGTCCCATGTATCGATCAGGTGCAAAGTTGTGCAGCGGTACTGGATTGTCTTGGATCATTTATTTGTTTTTTCTTATCGGTAGGCCATTTGAGGTGGCTGCCTTTATGCAGACTGTAAATGAATCATCGCATATGAAGGATTTGTTTTGTTATATTTGATTGATGGAGAGCAAAGTGAAGGATAGTAGGTTTATGGCATCAACATCGTTAGCAAGAGAGCCTGGGCGATACCGCTGCGTAGCAAAGGTGCCAGGGAGGTGACCGAGACGCAGCTTGCACCACAATTGTCACACCGTCTTCTCATTGTGGGTGCTTTTAGATATTCTATGAAACCGGAAACAGTGGTCCAAAACCGGCTCTATAAACCTACTAAGGATGCTATGCTCCTTGGTATAGCTGGCTACTGATCTCCCTTCCTTAGGCCATTTCCCTATAGACATATATATCACGGAGTCTGTGACATGGTATAGGCCTACCTTCCCTGTGACAGGGCAGCTGCATCTTGGCCTGTACTAATTTTCCTTCCTACTAAGGATAGGAGGCTAAGTTGGCCCAAGTAGCTCGCTATGTACCGAGACAACGTATCCGAGGAAGTTCACTCACCTCGGTCCTGACCGGTCTTGACGTAGAGTAACATCAATGATGTGGCCAGTACTGTTACCACTGGACCACACCACTACTACCACAGGGAAAGAGTCTAGATGCCAGAGTCATTGTTGATAACACGAGAGGTTTGACTTTGCTATACAGATGGAGATGGGAGTTTCATATATTATTATTGTTAACTATCATGTAGCCTAGAATCATCATAATCTCTCATATCATGTTCATTTGTGCACCATATGTTGCAGCTACTTAACATACACTGTGATATTTTCCGACCACTTTGTAGTATAGATAGGACAGTAGGTCTGTTGGTCTCTGTCTTGACAATAACTTTCGAAGGAAGTGACCTTTGACCTAAATATTGGGCATGCTGATTTAGGTTGAAACTACGTCAAGTTTGATGGCCAAGTTTATAGGTCAAGGGAGGTGAAATTCACAGGAGGAAAACCATTTTCACACATGTTGCGAAGCAAGACAAAATGAACGGTTGGCTACAAAGCAGACTTGAATTGGAAATTGGAAATAAAAATTACAAAGTAGTCAATGCGACCTCAAGTGAGGACTTTCGTAGTTATGCAGTATTCTAGTTCTAGTTTAGCTGTATTGCTGATTGCACTAACACTTTGGATTGAGAACTGGTGTCATCAGTCGGCAAAACTACTTAGTTGTGAATGCTTACCTTTGTCATATGCAAATCTTTGTGCTTTTTTCCAAGCTGCACACAGTTTGGCATCTGTGTGTTTAGAAAGTAGTACATTAGTTATAGGTTGATTGTTATTGCCAGTCACTTTAGTAGCCATGCAGAGCAGTTGCTTGGTTAATGTATGGATGATTACTTTCCATTGAGATTTTGACCAGCATATTTTTTATGCTGGTTTATCTTGTCATTATCTCGGTCAGCTTCAGTCGTCAAGGTTACACGTCACAGGTCACACGCTTAAATAAGTTAAATTTTGACAACCAGTCATGATGCATGCAGATTACAGCTGAAACACAGAGCTAATTTGGAAATTGTAAATAAATAATATCAAGCAAAGATATTCTGGATTGACTAAAATTGTGCTAAAAGTAGTTGGGGGGATTTCTCCTTGTTGTTGTTTTTTTTTCTTGTGAGTAAATAGAAATTTATTATTTAACAACTACTACTGTCTTTGTTAACTTTTTTATCTGCACTTTCATGCAATTGGTAAGGTTGAGTTGGTGTTGATTGCAGACGTTTAGATGGGAGGTGAAGGAACCAGTACCGCTGAGTCATGGCAACTTGGTTGTCCATGGCGACATTCCACGCCGGTCAGTTGCTGAAGCTGACCGAGTGGTCACTCCTGACGTCAGAGCCTCTGAGAGCGGTGATGTGCATGAGTCGATCTTCCACGAAGATGAGCTTCCGCCGCCGGAAACCACGAGGAACCTGCTGTCGATGTTCCGGTCGTTGGAGGACACTTCCAGGGCGCCTCCGACGCCGGAGACGACAGAGAGGCACCAGGCGGCAAGTCGGAGCGGCATCTACAGGGCTGCATCGATGGGCGCACGACACAGCAGCGGTGGTGGAGGCGATCAGTTGGACTCTTCAGGCGGCGAGCTCACGGAGTTTGCTCCCGAGGCGGGTGAGTTTGAAAACGATCCGGTCTACAATGCCGACGTGGTGCGCGAATCCGACCGTATGGATTATGCGGAAATGCCGGAGCAGGGCATCACAAGAGGCCTTCTGGCTAAATTTCAGCATGCAGAGTAAATCATTCCATTCATTCTCGGACCACATACTGGATGTCTCATTTTTCCGATGCCCACTTACGGTGCATGTATGCTTAACTTAATTGCTTTGTCTGCTTTAAACTTTGTTTACATTCCACTATTGCATTCAGTCACATAAGTTATTCATTTTTGAGTTTATTTTAATTTTCTTAAGTCACTTGTTATATTGTGCATACAACTGTAGCCTACCGCTGATCTATGCTGTAAATGAAATAGAAGTATTATGGCTGACTAATTCCATTTGGTACGGTTCGAATAATTTGTTGCCTTGCAGCTAGTAACTGGCAGAATACATATACTGCTATTGGCCTACGCTGTATAGTTCGTTCATTTGTTTTGTATTGCAGTCTCTGCATTTGTATGTGATTATTTTGTATATAGCATGAAAACAGTGCTGGTATTTTCCGTATGCCATTTTGCAGCACAGTTGCTGCAATGTGATTCGTGATTTGATTCATTTGTCAAGTTGATTCAAATTCAGCAACGTCGGAATGGAGTAGAAGCTTAAATTGTTCTATTCACATAAATGGACTTGGTTTATTTTTGACAGAATATCACATAAACCTGTACATTCGTTTGTTTGTTTTTCCACAAGAATGGATCCAGGTTTTTTTAGATAAATAAATATATTGAATTGTGATGATATTGCGTATATACAGTCTGTCTCGAAAAACCGACACTGATGTTGCACACTATAACTTCAACCGACATCAACCGATTTTGGTAATTTTTGGCAGAGATGTTGCTGAGAGAGTACACTATAGAACGGTGAATTGTTATTCCACCTTTCCTAACTAATGTCTTTACACTGACTGAGGAAACATGATTCCCAGAAATTGTGTTATCAGTAATGCTGTATACTGTGTCTCAAAAGCAACGATGCTTCAACTTGCTGTATCTTCAACACTTATCAACCAATTTTAATAATTTTTTGTAGACAATAAGGTTGTATTTATTAAGTACAGTTTTCAAATATTATTTCTTGCATAGTCACTTGTGTAACACCAGTTCATAAACAAAATCCATGTTATCAGTTGTGCGGCCACTGCGTCATCTGCTGCTGCCGGGTCAACTGACCCAGTAACTCGTAGATTTTGTAAAAACTTGTAAATGCTGCCTATGTTCAAGCCTTTGCTGGGAAACTCTCTGACTAACTACTTAGCATTGTAGCCTTCTAATGTAAACTAATTTTTAATCAGCATATAATCTCCTTTAGTAATCGGCATGTTGACAAACAACCAGTGGTGTCAAAAAACGAGTCATTGGGCCCATTCCATTGGGCCATAGCGGTCCACTCTGTCACGCGTTGTCGTTGTCGTTGTCGTTGTCGTCGTCTTTGGCGTCGTTGGCGTTGTCGTGGACATCAATGTGCAGGCGGCGTCAGTAGCGACATCTGGTGAATGGGTGTGCGGCGGCTCGCAGTGGCGAATGGGCCCGACATTTTTCAAATGCTTCTTGTATTTTGCATTTTCAGCAAAAAATGTGTCCAGTTGCAAAATAATTTGTGGTAACCGTGAATACAGTGTCAGATTGTGCTGATAAATGACGGATCTTATCCGAGAGCTGCTAGATTCCGTATGTGATTAGGCTTGACTTTGCTGCTGTCATGATGGCGGTTTGCTGTTAGTCGGAGGGGCTGCCAGACTTGTTTCCAGTGCCGATCAGCAGAAGGCTTTCTAATTGCAGTAGTCTTTATCAGCAGCAGTCGAGTGCTACAAATGACCAACCGTACCGCGACTGCTTTTGTTATGTGTCGGCATATGTCACAAGTCTTAGAAAAGTTAGAACTCGTCTCTGTGATTTCTGTGAAATGCTGGTATCCAGTGATGTCTGGTAGTGAGTTGTGTGCTGTTCACATTAAACACATATTACGTCGGATTGTATTGCTGAGCCTGAAGTGCCGAAATGTATTCCGTGTTTGTTTGTACATTTGTCTTTATTGCAATGCCGATGATCCTAGGTGTACTAGCTTGCACAGACAAATCGACATTTGTACATTTATAGCTGTGGAATGTGGATTGACTTCTGGACATTATTTACACCGGGGCGTCGCCACAGGGTGGAGCGGAATGCAAAGTCTACCCCATTTTGTGAGAGGGCATTTCTGCGATTGATGCAGGTATGATAAGTTCATTTGGGCTGTAGGGGCTGGTCAGCCATGAAGCTTGCTACTTGTTTATATTTATTTCAAAATGACCTATGTTAACTTAATGGAGAATTGCGTACAATTTTCTTTGAATACTGTACCCCAGTTTGGTAACCTGTCCACTCCGATCCACCCATATGACTCTGCCTGTTAGACCAATCCCAATTTTTAGACCTGGTGACGCCCCTGAATTTATGTTGTACAAATCGGATAACATTTCTTTCATGAACTTGCTTGTTTTGTGTTATTTTGTGGTATCCAAAGCTGAAGTGCTTTTAATTTTGTCTGCACACATTGTGACAAGATCACCTCAATTTTCCTAGTGTGAAGTTCTGAACTTAATGCACTTCTTTACACAAATTTTATTTTTTGCTTATCAGTGAAGTCAGAAGTGTAAATTTATAATGACAAATTAATGATGTTGAAGGTGCAGTATGACTTAATCAGAGAGTTTACATTCTGGCATACGACAGAAAATGACGCGAGAGTCGCAGAAGTTTGGCAACTGCTGACTGGAATTCTGTTGAGCGCATCATTAAATGATAAGCAACCAAGCTGATTAGGAACATAAAGGAGGTTTGTTTAAATCTAAGTCGGACTCCGCTGTTAGTCAATGATATAAGTTATAGCTCATCTCTTAAGTACGAGGCAGCCTTCAGAGCTTTCACACCTTTTGTTGCAGCTTCTATGACCATGCCTTTGCAATTTGCTGTCAGTGATGTGAAAATTTGCGGTGCTGCCTGCCCGGCAGTGTTTATTGTATATAGAGTGCTCACATTCGGGCCTTAAGCCAACCACATGTGTGAAAAAAAAATAAAATAAATGCTGCAGTAAAAGAAAATGAATTAAAAATGTTGCAAAAAACTTGCATGAACTTGCAGCATCATTAGCGTATAATATTTTATTGATAATTGTTGCATACAATCACATCGTGTCTCATCTTATACAGGAGACACTTATGCGAAAGCTAAAACAATTAGCATATGCTCCGCCCGTTTTCTTGTGGAGTAATTTATAGAGGCTTCGAAAGTTCTTGCGGCATTTATTTTATTTTATTTTACACGTGTGTGATGTTTTCACATTTTTAATAACAATACTGTCTACGTGTTCAGTGTCACAGGATACTAGCACTCTCCCTTATGACTCAATTAATTGACATGTATTCATGTATACAGCTTACAGAGGCCTTTGAGTGATTTAGTCATAATGTTTTGTTGTGATGTGATGCCATTGACTGATCAGACATGGGCCATTAACTGCCATTTTGCTTCGTTTCGATATTGCACGTGAGTGTAGCATAGCTAACTGTTGCTTACACGTCTTAATACATACTCAGAGGAGTTGCGTGCGTGTTTAACATGAACTGTTTTCCAGCTTATTCGGTGCCGGATTACCGCTTTGTGCCGCTGCGATGCTGTTACAGCTAATTTTTCATTGATTAGTGATGCAAGTGGATTGTAGCAGTGGCATAATTTGTTCAACTTATTCCGAGTTCTGTGGCTTGTTCTTTAATCACCGATGCAGGCTTGGATTCAAGAATGCAGTTTCTGAAAAAAATGTAAAATTTTCCTAGTTCAAAGAGAGACAGATCTTGACAGGACTTGCCCTGCCCACTGTGACCGAGACTGTAAAAAATATAATTAAGGTTATCCACACATGTAAAACTGAATAAAAGTGTTGCAGAAAATTGCACAACATTGCAGCGTTATTAGCATAATTGCAGCATCCTTAGCATAATAGTTTATCATTTCAGCCATCATGTCACATTGCATCTCTTATGTCAGACATTATTATTATATGCATGTGAAAGCAAAAATAATTAGCATATGCCCCACCCATGTTATTGCAGAGTATTTTATGAAGATGCAAGTTTTTGCAGCATTTGTTTTATTTTGTTGTACATGTGTGGATGGCTTTGTGTAGTCTCCATACCACTAGTGATATCTGAAGAGTCTGCAAGCCTGCATTGATGTATATCGTGGCGCACCAACAGGGATGGGGGTGGGGCACAGTCTGCACCCAAATCTTTGATGCAAAATTTGTTTGAACTTTTTTAAAACTTATGAGAATGTATTTGTGATAATTACACTGCTATATAGTCATATATTAGTTATTTACATACATAGGTATCTACAAACATGCACATAATATAAAATAAGTATGTAGGTACATACATTATGTACTTCCAAATTTACAGTCGATGAAGCAGAACTCAGTGTGCACCCTCCCAAACGAAAATCCTTTATACTGCCTACCTATGTACCTGTTACTGTGCGATTCTATTGCAGTATGTACAAACTGTATTTGAGCATTGCATTTGATAAAGTGTTGGGCACTATTTTAATACTGACTGAATGTTGGTAGTTAACTTGTCATACAAATGACACTCTGACGTTTCATTGTTAGACATGTGTTAACTGATTAATAAAATCGAATGTTTGAACACCAATTGCTTTAAGTAAAATTTTAAAATGCGAGAAGTGCCAAAAGTGTCAAGTTAATTAAATTAAATTAAATTTAATTTATTGCTCCATATGTGCAAATATTTGCATGCAAGTTCAACATTTGACAATTCTTACTATGTGTTGGTCCTATCAAATTTTATATAATAGCTCTAGCCTCTGTTACGTTGCAAGGATTATAATATTAAACCTTTGTACTTTCTGTCTGATTAGCTTTTACTCCTGAATTATGGAGACTTATGCAAAAGTTGCTCAGAACGGAGAAAGTAGTTTTTTTCAGTGGATAAATGCACTGCTGTAAAAAGTGAATGTGAGGCTACACAGTATATTATGTGACTGACGACTGATGTAATATGAATTATGCTTATTATATACATTATTTGGCATTTGCAGATGCAGTTTTGATTAAAACTTGCATGTGGTAATATTATTGTTTTATTACGATAGACTCACAGTTTAGTTAGGTCTAAGTACAAAGGCATAACCAAGAATTTTGGTTTTGGGGTCAAAAATATACCATGCACCCCGGTAACACATGTTTGGCCTGAAAATGCCTATTCACGCACCTTTTGGCTGTTTTGGGGTAAAAATAGGGGAAAATGGAAATTTTCTGCATTGTTATCCCTCTAGGAATGCAATAACCTGAAATTGACATCATATGAAGCAAACCGTGTAAAAATCGGTTCTACGGTTTAGTCTGGGGACGTGAGCAAAATTTTGAGTCACAAAAAGGATAGGATATAGGATAGGAAAACTAACAAGAGAGTCTAGCACTGGCTAGCATGGCGCGAGATGATTCGCCCGCAAGCAGCACGGCGCCCGCCCGCAGCACGGCGGCAAGTGTGCGGTAAAGTGGGATCTGAATTTGAAACCTAAACAAGAAGCATATGAAAAATGTTAGGCCCATTCGCCACTGCGAGCCGCCTCACGCCCATTCACCAGGGGTCGCTAGCGGTACTGTCGCATGCCGCCTGCGCATCGATGTCCAGGACATCGACAACAACGACAACGACAACGTGTGACAGAGGTGACCTCTATGGCCCCATGGAATGGGCCCAATTAGCTATAATGCTCCAATGCACTTCTCTCACAGACAGACGGACAGACAGACGGACTGGCATCATGGCATAAGCGCAAGATGTATATATTACATCTCGCGCTAAAAACCACGCGAGGGTGATATTTCATGCATACACCGCCATGCCCCCAATGGGGTGATCGTTTTTAAGTTTTGGCATACGGGAAGTCATTGCCGGCGTTATCACCCATAGGCCTAGGCCTACGTCAAATTTTTCGTTAATCGGTTCAGGGGTTTTGGAGTTCTGATCCCCTGTCCCCCCGAAATTTTGCCATCTCATCTCCATAGGATTGGCTGGTCGATCTTACAACAGTGTATAAGCACTGCCGTGCCATGCACACTCCACACTGTGATAAAACTATTTTAAACCAATCAATAGGACCTACAATTAAAACTATTTTTAACTGTTTGGACAATGGATGACTTCACATTTTGGATTAGTATTTCGCTGACTCTTTCGCTGACACCAAACTTCTGACTAAGACCGAACTTAATCCAAGAAGTCAAGTCACCCATAGTAGGTCTTTGTGTCACCAATCGACATCGTTAGCGAATAGAAAACACAACGGGCCAATTTTCCGCGGAATTCCCACGCCAGCTCAACTTTCGATGTTCACGGTCTTGGCAGAGGTAGGCCTAGGCGTATAGCGTGCTGGGCTGGCTGGCCGGCTAGACTTTAGACCTTGGCCGGTGATGGTTCGTACTGGCAGAAAAAGTGAGGCCAGTTGGCAGCGCGGTGCGCGGACCACGGAATTCGTGGACTCGGATCCGCGGCAAGTCGCACTAGATCGCACACGGATCGTGAAATGTAGGACCCAGTGACCGAGCATCTAGAAATTGTCGTTTGCTTCAGAAACTGTAACTGATTCAGCACTGTCTTTCTATTTCACACATAGTTTGCACTAGACTTGTAATAAAACCAACTCGGCTTGTGTGTCAACTGCCGACCGGGTTTATTTTTGCCATAGTTCCTTTTCTTATTTTTAATGGTCCACCAATTAGTGGTCATACCAATCTCAGGATGTACCTGACCGATCTTTCTCAAATTTTCAGGATTAGTAGTGATTGCAGATAATCGACCTTAATTTTTTTCCCAATCGCTCAAATGGCGTTGCCATAGTATAATGTGAAGGAACCCGGATTTGGGAAGCAGCTGCGGCCATGGGCGGCGCCATCGGGAAGTGTGGGGTGGACAATGTCCCCCTCACTTCTGCGGCATGTACCCCGCAGGGGGTACAACAAAATTCAAATTCGACTTTATATTCTGACATCTCTAGGCTTGCATGTTCACAAAACGCTCTGTTTCAGACATTTTTCCAGCAGAAATAGATGGAATTAGAAGCGGTTATTATTGCACCAGAAACGCTCTAAAACCCACCTACATCCATCTCAGATCTCAAAATTTTTCAGGGGAGAAACAAATCCCCGGACCCCCACTGCGTGCCGCAGGGGTACCACTCAAACCTCCTTACAAATGTCTAGTTGGGCCTGGCGTCGCAGTATCGTCGCACGGACTACAATTTCAGTCTCGCTATAGTCACACAGTCCACTGTTATGTAATTTTATTTGCTGCAGATCACAGGATAGCACGGTAGTGCTTACACTATTGTAAGATCGACCAGTTAGCCTAATCCTATGGAGACAATAAAATAATGCGTCATGCTTAATTCTGGTCCATTGGCCCATGCTATAAAAACGTCATCCAATGATTCACATAACTGGAAGTAGGCTACAAAACGTATTGCAACGCCATCAGAGGAAGATGGAACCATGGCAAGTTGCAACAAGCATAAAATTTGGTAAAGATCTGGCTTGTGGTTTTCGAGTAATCGAGTTATCCGAGCGGACAGACAGACTGATATACTCGTCAGTTATCTCAATACTCACCATCCGTCATGGGATTGAAGTAATCAGAGTTCGCAGGTAATGCATCCAAAATGTGATTAACCGACAATGTGATTATGTTATTCCAAGCTACTGGTCCATAATGAGGAATTGATCTATGACACCTGTCAGAGGTTGAGTCCTAGGCCGCCAACGAACATCTTAATGAACTCGGTTCAGTATTACTGAACCGAGTTCATTAAGATGTTCGTTGGCGAGTATCCCGTGAGCAGGGCTAAAGCACTGGATACTGCACGCTGTCATGGCGGTGTGCCACGCTGACTGTGCTGTAAAGGCCAAATTTCACGAGACTGGTTTCCCCATAACTTCCCTGTGACATTGCTAACTTATGCTTAATGTTGGCGGTAGGTCTGTAACTTGTTGCCAACTTGTCCATAACTTTCCCGTAACATTTGTGGCCAGGGGGTCAACTGTAGTACTGCTGTTCAGCCTGCCCGTTTGACTGTTTGTCGTCACGTGTTTTTTGCCAAATTGCACGAGTCCGACAAGACTTGTTAGCAACACCGCAAACGTATCTTTGACATGTCTAGCTTGTTTGAAAGTCGCCAACTTCTCCGCAAGCCGTAACGTTTGCTAGCGTGCGGAGAAGTTACGGCCGTGGAAACTGGTCTCGTGGAATTTGGCCTTAATGGAATAGCGGCTTGATAGCGGACGGTAGAGTTGAAAGTTGTGGACACCTCTATCGGGCCGGCCGGCCGGCGGGCGGGCTGGCGGCCGGCTGACCGCGCCGCCCGGCGCCCGATAGTTTGCCGATCGCCATATTGTTTTATTTACGCGCCGATGGTCGTATGCCGTTGATGATTGTCGTATTTCGCGAAGTTAACGGCGATGAGGAAGGCTGAAAAGTTGGCTGGCCGTGTGATTCGGTGTCGTTTGGCGAGGTAAATGCGATCGAGGCGCCATGTCTGCACGTCGGAAGGGCAAACTGCCTCAGCGGAAGGCGGCGAGTGTCGGAGGTACGAACGCCGACTGATTACGCAATCGTTGTTTTTTTCTGCTGGTCGTTCTGCGGTCGTCGAGAACCTTTGATCTCCCAGTAAAACTCCAGTTTTAGTATTCATCGTCAAAAAATTGAAACCATACTTGCTGTAAGAATTGATAGTGAAATCACGACTTCTTAACGTTAGCGCTAACGAAATTAACTAACAAGTCCGAATTCCGTCCATGGTACCGAAATCCATCATGCGTCAAACTGTGGACTGCTTCGAAATTAAGTTAAGTTCTTACATCAAATTCTCAATTTCACTCGGATGCTTAACATACTCGTGTGCTACATATTTTAGAAGAAGAAAGTTATTGCATTTCTGATGTTTTCTGTAAGGTCTGCATCGTTTTTTTTACCCGTGACTTGTTTTTTTTTACAAAATAAAATGTAGGTGAATTGGGACAACAGGTGTCTGTAGTGTAGTTTTAAAGTAAAAATTATTTTTCAATTAATTAAATTATTTTTACTGGGCCCTGCCGACTTCCCAATATCTCAACCCCTTAGTTTTACTGCACCATTGCATTACATTGTGGTTAAATCACTTAAATGACCATTGGTCATTCTACAGTCTATCCGATGAAGTTGTCACTTCAGAACCAGTGATAAACATTTCCTGGTTATAAGTTAGTATTGTGATGATGTATAATCAGCTAGAGAAAAGTTGTAACGGATGTGATCTGAATGGTATATACTTCTATACTTCCTTAAATATTTCATGAGTACCACAGAATTTATTCAGTCATATTCAGTCCACACTTGTGGACATACTGAGTGACTTTTTGGGTGTTGATAAAATTCTGGAATTCCAAAGTTACAAACTTAATTGTGGGATAGAGATGAGTACATAATCATGGTTATTATTATTACTATATTGAAAATATTTTTTCAACTGTGTCTGTGGTGTCATGAAAGAATAACAAAATTATTTTCGTATGTGTTAAATACCCAGTTGTATCGGGAAAACGAGTTTCTGTCGTGCTAGGCCTACAATGTTTGTAAACTTAGTAAATATCGTAGTCTATCTTGAATGTTGTAACTCTTATCAATCAATCAATCAAGACTTTAATGAATGTTTACAAACTGCAACGAGACAGCTTTGTTTTAGTTAAGGGTAATTTTCTTGTGTGCAGTTTGAAAATTCCAGTGTACTGTATATAGTTGTGCCGCTGGCGGTTGTTGAGTCATTCGGTTGATATTCAGTAGCCTATGGTTTGAGTTGTGTGTACTGAGTGTACTGTTAATACAGCACATCCAGGCGTACCCACGCGCCCCTGTCCGTGCCGTTTGTTCTCGCCCCTGGAGTGGAGTGTACGCGGCTGGACGCATTAGAGTCAATTAGGATGTGATAAGGACGCCACGAGGCGGCGGCGTTGACGTGGCGTTGGAGGGGGGGAGGGGGCATTGGTCAGTGCCCGAGGGCGTGACCCGCTACTGGCCCCTGGACTGCGCTGCGGGAGGTCCCGGGCAGACGGCCGCCGCCGCCGTCGTCAAAGGTGTTAGCGGGCGGGACGCATGGATGCGTTCAAATTGGCCGAAGTGTGTCCGGTAACGAGCGTCCACGGTGTGAATGGTACCGTTATTTAGCTGGACCGCCGGCATCTGTCCGTTGTAATAGACCATACGGTTGTCAGATGCCAATTAAGGCGTACACCGAAAGTACACATTTACCAGTTATAATTTCCAAAAATAAAAATCACATATTTAAAAACAGCAACATACTTTATAAAGAAAATTTGGCAAGCATAGTATTTTGCATTTTGCGTATATAATTTTATTTTTGTCTGTGCTACCATTTGGCATAATAAACGAGATTAATAATAGGTCTCGCATTACACAAAAAATTGATGTGGTGGTTGGTGCAATCTCGAGTGAAGGCTTTCTAGAGTAGGACTGTGGTCTGACTACATCTGTGGTCGTGTGTGCCCCAGTGATCTCTCATCTTCATCAATTTTATTTTGTCTAATGCTCTGGTGCATGTGTGTCTGACAGCACGACTAAAGCGAGTTATCAGAGTTATCGCTGTCATTTCATAAGGGATATACCAGCAGCATGCAGGGACAGTTTTAGGGAGGGAGGAGAATGGGGTCTTACCCCCCATGCACTGCCCATCTCCCCACGAATGAAATTATTGGTGAGTGTAGGCCTATGAAAATTTAGTGATCATATGTTGGTTTTATTATGTCAAAAACTGCATATTTGAACATATAACTGACGAAATGTTTCTAGTGACCGGCCCCTTTCGGAGACCCCTGCCCCCCACTGACCCCCGAAAGTTTAGGTGCTAGAACCGCCCCTGGTAGCATGTTGCACTTACGAATCTTTTATGGTGGTCGTCGGTGCTGATCTCTTGTTGTAATTGGGAATGGAGATGGTATACTTGATAGCGTTGGTTGACCCAACCCACGGGTAGATAGATGTTGGATGCAGTCTGTGTGCAAGGTACGTGGTCTGTTGGCTGCCATGTGCTGGTCTGCGGCGGTGTTGGCGGTGGTGGCTTTTAACGCGTGCATGTTGGTTTGTTGGCGAACAAAAGCTCATTTGGCGTGCGTGTGTGGTGTGGCGTTCAGTCGTGCCTTCCACGTATATATATATATAATACTACAGTGCTTCTCACATTGTCCTCTTCACTGAGCCGGTGTGACAAATTGGGGGCATTTGTGTATCTATGGGTTATAGGGGTGCGCGAACCAGAGGCAGCAAGGGCAAGTGTTCCTCCAACTCTGAAGGAGGAGGGACAATGCCCCTTCAGCTTTTGGTTTTATTGTTTACAGTGCTGTGAAACCTAAGGTTTTCCCCCACGTAAACGGCGGCAAATGTCTGACAAAATTACAAATAACTGAATTAACCAAAGCAAGCAATTTATCAATTTTTAAACGGAAAAATCAAACAAAATTTCTGGGGAGAGGACACAACCCCTTCCCAGCCCCTTTCACCCACTTTTGCCCTTCAATCCCACATATCTACCCACGCTCCTGGTGGGTTACTGATATTAGGGGTAAGCTTATTCAGTTGAGTTGAGTCGTAACGCACAGATAGTAACAGCGGCGCCGGACGACGGTGTGTAGCTTTTTCCAGTTTCAAACTCGGAATTTGGCCTTAATGGAATAGCGGCTTCTGCTTCAGATCAGGTTTTCACTGCAGGAATAAGACTTGAGCGTTGTCGACGCCCCAGCAGTCACTCGTGTCCGTGCCATCGCCACAGCTGCCTGCATGCGAGTATCGGCAGCGACCAGCGACTGTACCGACTGGCCTTTCCCC
>Ga0209782_1000430_pt1 | contig 18005 bp, 10 predicted proteins | sample WorMetmaBAHAMAS1_FD_187390 | JGI IMG/M metagenome (GOLD analysis project Ga0209782, IMG submission 187390) | Marine gutless worms symbiont microbial communities from Max Planck institute for Marine Microbiology, Germany - Inanidrilus... | ecosystem: Host-associated > Annelida > Digestive system...
ACCAACTTCACTCCACCGCAGGAAAAGATGAGTATTGTACAAACTTCGAAATCAGCTCTCTTTATCTTTTTTTCATACTGCATGGGGTGGACCTCATTGGATTGAAGCCTGGTCCTTAGGACTTCTCTTCCTTCAGTGCTTTGACACTGTTGGTTGGGTCTTTTGACCAATAAAACCCGTCCCCAATATGACCTAAAATGTGCTTGGTGGGACGATAAACCTTGTCCAACTCAACTCTTTATCGAAATGTATTATGGACTCGATGAAATGCGTAGTTGCATAAAACGTTTTTTTGAATTGCCTCACATCAACTCCAAATTTATCTTGTTTGCTGCAACGACAACTTAATTCAGTTTATCATTAGCTACTGTTTGATCACTTCTTAGCCCCACGGCATGCAAAACACAGATTTGCGGGTTACTGCTACAGATGTCTTGGTGTAGCGTGGACGGTGTGTCTGTCTGTCTATGTGTTGGTCACGACCGTAAACCCTGCAAAAACGGCTGAACAGAGCAAGATGCCGTTTGGATGTTGACTTACGTTGATTCAAAGAACCATGTATTAGATTGGGTACATATGGGCGCCACCTGGCGATTACAATTTAACAATAAAAAATGACGACGATGAGAGATGTCTATTGTAGCAACTTATTCAGTAGATGTCTATTATCGATTTACTTTCTCTTTCTGTTTCAGTTAATAACAGTGTGATTCACTAAACGCGATGACTCAACAGTTTTCTTCAATGATATAATTGTAGCTTGTCTCGTTTTGTTCTCAGTCCTAAATATTTCTCTGACTGGAAGACAAAGACGAACACGAAAGCCGAACTCACGACGTTGGGAACATTCGGACGGTCTCCTGCGGCCGAAGTAAACATGACGTTAGTCACGTGTTGGAACACGTCTGCCTCGTTCTTTCCAGATCCGCGACTGTACGTCAACGACTCCACCGCTCTCTTCACGTCCAACCTGTTCATTGCCAACTCAGCTGCATACTTCTGCCTCGTTAAAATATTCAAAAGACCGTTTAGAACAGAGATAAAGCAGTACGGGTTTAGCCGCCGGGGGACTTTCAAAAATCTTTCGGCGAATCGAGCATCTGCAAACAAGACCCCGATAATAACCGCGTTGCTCGCTATGACGTTATAGCGGGCAATATATGATCGGTTATTGACCGCTGGTCACGTCAGCAGTTGCTGGCAAGCAGCTGCACGGCTCAACGAGCACGGGCAACGCGCTGATTACGAGATGGGGCGTATATAACTTCATTTATTGTACTGTACTGTATTCTGTTGTACAAATCTATTAAAAATGTACAACAAGTTGTACAACAAACCTAAAACCTATGCAAGTAATCCAAACAAATCGAATTAATGAAGTTTGTGCCTTAGAAAAGAGGCATCAGCACTTCCCGTCCGTTTGGTTTAACGGTGATTAGTGACAACTTATATCGCCTTATATCACTACCACAGGCATGACAACGTTCCAGCAGTGCACCTGGTGTCGTATCGGCTGAGATTGAATCGGGGTTCGGCTCGGTCCGAGTACGTGACGACGCCGATGCGGATCCTGCCGCTGTCGACGTCCAGCTCGTTGGTGAGGTTCGACACGAAGTCCTTGATGTGGTTGAAGTTTGGTTCGTCGAGTGATCCGGAAGCGTCGAGCACAAACACGACATCCGCCTCGCCGCTGCACACTAGAGACAACGTGCACAACACCAAGCAGATAAATGATAACTGCAACACTGGCAGCATGGCCATCTCACTATCTGGAACTCTATCTCATCAACTCCACAGACTTTCTGAACGTTTTGTAATCGACTTGAAACCGAACTATTTGGCAGAGCAAAAGACGAACTCTCACTATCAACCTCGTGATAGGTCTTCACAAGAGGGGCACTATATTGTTTATTGTATTGTACTGTATTCTGTCAGGAAAAAAAGTGAAGGAGAATGTAAAGAAAGAGAGAGAGAGAGAAAATGAAAGAAGAAGAGGAAGGACACGGTGTGTAATAGGAGGGAGGGCAGAAAGAGCGAAGGAAAGCAAGTTGAGAGAAAACAAAAAAGTGAAAAAGGAGGGGAGGAGAGGAATAAAAAGGGAAAGGAGTAAAAACGGAAGAGCAATGAGAGGAAAGACTGGAAAGGAGACTACAGAGATTAACAGAGATTTTATCTTATGTAAACAAAATGGCATTTGCTGTACCATTATATACTAATGCAAGCCTCCAGACGGACTTATGCTTGAAAAACAAAAACACATATCTAGCAGTTTGAACGCTATCATTCTACTGGGGTCGTAGAAAAGTAACTTTACAGTTTTTGGTACAATACGCACCGCTGTTGACAGGAGGAAGTGTGCTTGGTGGTGACGTTGGTACGTAGGTTTGACAAGTCGAGCCAGCGAGCAAGTTCCTGGCCTGGGAAAGCGTCGAGAAATTGTAGGCATACACGTAGTTCTCGCTGGAGGGCTGAGTAACAATGGACCGTAACAAGGTCTCGTTCACCTACAAACGACCCAAGCCGCTCGTAACATTGTAACACATTGCATACAATCGACTGAAAGCACTCTATGGAAAGAGTTAGAAGTACTAAAAATATTTAAAACAAGTAAGCAAATAATACGCTAAAAATGTTCGATGACAAAAAATCAGTAGCAAATGGTAAAAGTGTAAAATCTAGACCACAGAAATAATATGCTGCGAGTTTCATAAGTATTTGATCATTACCAATAAAATAATTTGAAGATCAACAGGAAGAGATGCAGAAAATTAGCTAAGGAAAAATCCCCTATTACAATTTCAACAGACACATTAATAGACTATGTTATACACTTATACGCCCTTATTTAGTTACCCCTTTGCTTGATTTGAATGGATGCCACGCCCTTAGAAAGATAACGGTGCCACCTTGCAAATATAATCATTTTCTCCGTCAAAATTCGGATAGCCTTGTTTCACCTCCTGCAGTAATCAAATCAAGTGACCCCTATCCAGACTAATTCAATGAATGCGAAGTGCTCACATTCAAATTAATGGGCCAAGCTTAAACCTATATGCCATTGGTGACCATTGCTCGGACTATATTGAGATAGAAAGATCCTTTCGGGGAAGGGCTTCGAGAAAGCGAGTAAGTCGTCACTTTGCTTAGTCAACTAAGGATGTGTTCAGGCGTGGGCATGAACGAAAAGACCCATAAACATTATTCACATCCCTCTTTGCTTGATATCAAATGCTAACGTGGCGTCACAGTATATCAGAGAAACGTGCATGCTGGCCGTACATTTGACACGCCTATAATAAATAAATTTGAGTATAATACGTGCTTTATAAGTGCTGCATTAAAGATGAGACAGCGACAGATGAACGGACGGAATGATGAACAGCAGATCTGTATATGACAGCTTTACTGCTAGACATTGCCCACATAATAATAGAATTGATGCTGACATGCATTAAGCATTATACTGATCATTGATTGATGTACCTTATCAGTGACGCCCAGTGCAACAAGGCGGATGCCCTCCCTCTTTATGGCTGCAACTTCATCGTCCAGTTTGTCGGCGTCGTATGTCGGTACACCGTCCGTGATGAGCACGATAATTTTATCAACGTCTCGCTGTTCGTAAGCTGGATCAAACACTTCCAGTCGTGCTACCTTGAGACCACCGGTCGTGTTTGTGTTCTCGCGGAGATACTGAATTCTGTCCACGGCATCCAACACTTCGGCTTTCGTTGAGTAGTCCTTCAGGTTGAAGTTCAGCTTTGCTTTGTTTCCTTGAAAATATAACACATAAAAATGATGTACCATGAACAATGTAGGCTTAATAAAGGTTAGCCTTCTATACATGTCATTTTTAGTTTTTAATTTATACATTTATACGTGATTTGAACAGCTTTTGTTGTTATGCTCTTTCTATCTATTCCCTGATTGTCTAACTGTGCATAGAAGTAACTGTAGGCATATAAATTAAAAACATGTTTTTTTCGTTGCATTCACACGAGTAAATAAAGGTAAATTTTGTGTTCAACTTTCCCAACACATTATCACTACATAAAAGCATTTCAAACAACACCAACCAAAGTCAACGACAGCAACTCTGGTGACATCGGGTGAAATGGTGAACATCTGAATAATGGACTTGACAAATTCAAGTATCAGTTGCCAGTTGTTGCCTCCAGGCGGATCATTGTCTCGTATACTTCCAGAGTTGTCAATCACGAATGCAATATCAGCAATGCACTCTGCAACATCAAAAACATTATCCTTTTCTTTTTTGATGTTAAAACAGTGAGAATTTCATCCATTGATACTCTGCACTTTGTACCTTACACAGTGTCCTAAAAAGAGAGACATCAAATTTATGGCAGTAACCCAGTCAAACCTTAACAGATTTAGAAAAGTCTTTCACTGTAGACTCATCAGTAAATTGATAATAAAGTAATTATTAATGATTTCACCACACCCTATATGTGTCGCTACACTGCCTTGCGAAATGTTAGTAATCGGAAGCAGGTACCAGTATTGTGATTAACAGATAATCACAAGGTACTGCAGCAACGCTAAGGTATGGTAGGAATTATTCAACTGTTACATAATAGCTTAATGTACTTTACAAAACAATTTTCTAAGTTCCGTGCATAAATGCATTGCAATATCTTGCTAAAAGAGAGGAAGGACTCGCCCATCATGAAATATAACGGACAACCACTGTTGTAATGGGAGCAAATATTGAAGACACATTTGTCTAGACTCATATTCATGACAAAGGATTGATCTGTCAGAACCAGTTCGTTACATTCCACGAACGACTGAATATTGTTCATTTCCTTCTTCATTGTTTTAGGAGCATATATTGCATTAATTATTGGTGTCAGTGCAAATATCTTTCTGTCAGTGAGCCAAATGATGATAAAATCAATGGACGAGTATTTTTATCAACTAAGTTCTACGCAATAGAATCACATATGATGTTTTTTCTCACATAAGTCTTTAACATGACAATTTTTCAACAATATATTTCACACGGTAGTGTAGCAAACTTGCAACAACATTAAGATGTGGTGGGATCTTTGATCACCACTTTACTACAGTTTTACTGGCAAATCTACTAGTAAAAGCATTTTGAAAGTCGCTTAAGATTTGACTGATTTACTGCCACTAGTTCGCTGTTCCCTTTTTGGGACACAATGTACTTTCATGTGCTCCGTGTTCTGGCTTACAAACTACAGGTCATAAACCACACTCAGAGAGTGTAAACCTATTGTCAACAAAAATGCCATCAAGTAAATATGAATAAATTGTAATGCAACAAAAAGACGTCCGTAAATACTAGATAATAAATGATCAAAAACGAGTTTTGTTCAAAAAGTTCCATGACAGTCCTTTGGAAAATTTGTAAAATACTGGAGTATTATAAAGTGCTCTTCGGGCATAGTGACTGTGTGGTTAGTGTGTGACTCACGTCATGCAAACATATCACAGTTTGAAAGTAAGTAACAACTATGTGCTATGTTATAAATTAATAATTTTAACTTAAATTTTAAAAATGTGCAGTGTAGAAAGTCAGCGACATGTCGACTGGTTGTAGTATTACTCCATGTCTTCCGTATACTGACGAAGGAAATACATACAATTCTTGCAACTTTCTAACCATTTGCACTATAGAGTTGCTGAAATTTGGATACAATGAACACACCAAGGTAAAACCCTATAACTTCTTCACGCTAAACCCAACAAATGAATAACGTACGTGAATGTGGCGTGAAATATCCCATAAACTTTGAAAATATTTCAAGAACTGCATTAAGATATGCTCTTAACTACATACAAACTTCTGTAACCCATGACCATCCCTGTACCGACCAAAGTGTAATTTGACAGGAGATAGACTATTCCACAACAGATTTCACGTTGATCAGTCACTCAATGCAACACGTCGAGCAAGTTGAAAAAAACAGAAAATGCAACATCTGAGTAAACACAAAAACTGGGTAAAGTTTACCGTTAAAAAATCCACGAGTAGTATAGCTAGGTATGGTACGGGTTCCTTCTCGGTTGACAGTTGTGGTAGTAGTAACTGGAGGATTTGTCGTGGTTACGGGTACATAGGTTTGACATGTTGAGCCAGCGAGCAAGTTCCTGGCTTGGGAAAGCGTGGAGAAATTGTAGGCATACACATAGTTCTCGCTTGGCGGCTGGGTAACTATTGACCGCAACAAGGTCTCATTCACCTGTAAACAAACCAAACCACTGGTAACATTCTACTGAACATAATGACGATAGTAGAAATATGTTGACGATTGACAGTCGAGGCCAGGAACTAATTGTAAACAGGCACATAAGATACTCTTTACAAATTACAAGTAAGTACCAGTTAGGTGCCACATTATGAATTAGTAATGGAAATTTAAATTTAAATGTAATCAATACTTAACTGTATGACCATGAATAACAGCAAAAACATGTGAATCTGAGAAAAATGTGTCTGGCGATTTTTAAGTTACTTGCCTTCCTTGGTAATTGGTGATTAAAGACGTTTAATTAATAGATTAAAATTTATCATCGTTAAAAGCCTCAAATAATTTTGCATCAAACTGCATGGTCAATGTGGATAATTCTTATTACTGACACAAATTTCAGAGTTACAAATCATCATAGGTTTGATTACAAAACAACCTCATAATGTTGCAAATAAAGCCGTCATTAACTAAAGAAAAGTTACTGCAATTTCAACTGACGTATACGAATAATAACAATGGTGACGTCCGTTAAACCTATTTCACACCACCAATGCAAATGCAACTGTTAACGAAATTGTTAAAATTTCGTTGCGTTGATGGTGTGAATTGGGCATTATTCATCAACACTGATCAATAACTGGAGTACCTTATCAGTGACGCCCAGTGCAACAAGGCGGATGCCCTCCCTCTTTATGGCTGCAACTTCATCGTCCAGTTTGTCGGCATCGTATGTCGGTACACCGTCCGTGATGAGCACGATAATTTTATCAACGTCTCGCTGTTCGTAAGCTGGATCAAATACTTCCAGTCGTGCTACCTTGAGACCACCGGTCGTGTTCGTGTTCTCGCGGAGATACCGAATTCTGTCCACCGCTGCCAACACTTCGGCTTTCGTTGAGTAGTCCTTCAGGTTGAAGTTCAGCTTTGCTTTGTTTCCTTGTGAATAAAACAGATTTATACTGGAAATGTCTGGTAAAGCTTAGCATGTAGCCCACTTGGCCTTGCAATAGGCTAAACATTAGTATATCTAGAATGGCTGGAGATATAATGTAACATTGGTATGCACTATAGGGCGTGTCAGTTATATAAGAATATAGCTATGTTATTTCTGTTTCCGGTGAAAGACGGTAAGCTTAGTACAGGCGTCAATGCAACATTTATGCATCGTGTTACGGTTAGTCTTCAACAATCTAAAATTACCTTACAAAACAGATGCATAAATAATACCTCGATAACTCAGCCCACTTTGTCCTTTTAATTGTGACTAAACATGTAGAATTTGCAATTTTCACGCAAACTGTTATGATTACAACCATATTGTTTATAACCGGAAGTTTACTAAATATCGAGTAAAACTGGATCTGGGATAAATATGCTTTATTTACTGACGGGCCCTATTGTCCACATATAATTTCGTTTGCAGTCCGTGCTGTGTTCTAGCAAATGCTGATCGAAATACTGCATCTCTTCAGCATTTTTCCATTCGTCAAAAAATTTCTTACTTTAGCCTCGTAATCTCTAGTGTTACTGGATCAAAGCTAACCCAATTTCTGCGTACCGTTAATTGTTAACGCACCCATGGTGTTGTGATATGCCAATTAATTGTGGAATACCACAGCAAGGAACGAACGTGGGGTATGTCGGTTTTTTTGCTATTTGCCCCAAAACTTAACTGGTTACCTCAGCAACGTCCCTTGTGAGATTACGAAATAAACATAAGATTGTCTCCATCAACATATCTACCAGTCCTGAAGATAGATCCAGTACGTTCTGAGATGACTGGTCAAATATGCCAATCTTTGCCAATTTGCCCCCTCAATAAACACATTCTAGCCTCGTTAACTCTAGAGGTACTGGACCACAAATCGCCAAATTTTTACTGGATGTAGAAGGTAACTGCTGCTATTAACGCGCTCACTGCACAAGTATTATGATTTTTCTAATCTGTTTTGAAATGTCAATGCGACGAATGAACACGGAGTAAGCCAATTCTGCCAATTTGGTTACAGAATTGATTACCATGGCAATTTCTATAGTCACTCGTATGCACTCAATAGACCGAGACTGGCAGTCTATCCTACATACCAGTGACCATAGGCATATTAATTACGAACAGACTATCAGCTTTAATTTGTTTTGATTCACATAAGTAGGCTAATTGAAGCAATAGGCCCTATTTGGGTTCAACTTTTCTTTAAAAATCATAACGCTACAAAACGTGTTAAACACCAACCAAAGTCGACGACGGCAACTCTGGTGATATCGGGTGAAATGGTAAACATTTCAACGATGGACTTAACAAATTCAAGAATCAGTTGCCAGTTGTTGCCTCCAGGCGGATCGTTGTCACGTATACTACCGGAGTTGTCAATCACGAATGCAATATCAGCAATGCACTCTACAACATGAAAAACACAATCCATTTTTTTCTAAATTAATAAGTGTAACAACAGTTTGAGACTAGTTACATTTTCTTTTCCGTTGAAACTCTTCACTTTGCACTTACGTTTCGCGTGCTGCATGTGCCAAATTAATAACTACAGATCAGAAAGTATTCAAAGAATGCAAATTTCTAGCAAATATTAATAAGTTGTGATGTAGCCTGTAAAATCCTGAAAAATAAGTGATCCAAAACAAGTTTCATTTAGTAAGTTTTCTAGCAGTCCAGTTAGAAGTAAATGTAAAATGTTAGACTATTATAAAGTGTTTTTCAGGTGTATGTGACCGTGTGGTTTGTGTGTGACTAACGTCACTGCCAACATGTCATAGGTTATAAATTAAAAAAAAACGTGCAAACTGGATGGTTGCCATATGACCGAGAAGATGCGTTTGCAACCTTCTTATTTTTTGGATCCAATCTGTAGTTTGGCTAGTATAAAGTCATTGAAAATTTTCATGCAAATAAACCTCCAAGATAAAACCATATAACTTCTGAAGATGGTGAACGAAACCAAGAACAAAAAACCAGGATTAAATATCCACAAACTTCGAAAAAATTACACAGATTGCACAATGGATATGCCGTTATCTACAAACATAATTCTGTGACCCATAAACATCCCTGTACTAATCAACGTACAACAGATAGACTACTCCACACAACAAATTTCACTTTAATTCGTCACTTGTAAATGCGTCAACCACGGCTGGCACAAAACGAAAAATGTGATATCAAAGAAAAAACAAAACTGGCTAAACTTTACCATTAAAAAAGCCACGAGTGGTGTAACTAGGGATGGTACGGTTTCCTATACGGTTGACAGTTGTGGTAGTAAAAATCGGACTAATCGTTGTGGTCGTTGGTACATAAACTTGACAAGTTGAGCTAGCGAGCAAGTTCCTGGCTTGAGAAAGCGTCGAGAAATTGTAGGCATAAACATAGTTCTCGCTTGACGGTTGGGTAACTATTGACCGCAATAAGGTCTCGTTCACCTATAAACAATTGAAGCCACTCGTTACATTCTGCTAAACATAATGACTAATGACAGTCAAGGCCACTAGGCCAGCAACTAATTGTTATGTAAACAGGCACACATAGCCTATCATATTGTTAGTCAGTAATCAGAATTGATAATCAGTTGAATGGACTATATATTATATAGTCCATTCAACTGATTGTCAATTCTGATTACTGACTGACAATATGATAGGCCTGCAATACAATAATTTTATTATACACACTCGCAGCTAAAATCTGAATAAATATATATTAGGCTAAATAATGTAATGTCCATATAAATATAAATAATGTCAACGTTGGTACATAAAGTCACAAAATAGGCAATATAACTGATCATTAAAAATTGATTATTTACAAGAGAAAAAATCAAGCTATATATACGTATAAATAAAATAAGGAGAAACATTTGGGTGCTCAGAAAAGACAACCCTTGTCAGATATTGTTGTGTTGCAAGCTGAAAGAATTAGCAGTTAAAAATTTTGGACTGGTAATGTGTAATGGCATAATTTATGAATGACATACCTTCTCAGTGACACCGAGTGCAACAAGGCGGATGCCCTCTGCCTTGATGGCTGCAACTTCATCATCCAGTTTGTCAGCATCATATGTCGGCACACCATCTGTGATGAGCACGATAATTTTATCAACGTCTCGCTGTGTGTAATACGGATTAAACACCTCCAGTCGTGCTACCTTGAGACCACCAGTTGTGTTTGTGTTCTCACGGAGATACTGAATTCTGTCCACGGCTGCCAACAATTCGGCTTTTGTTGAATAGTCCTTCAGGTTAAAGTCCAGCCTCGCTTTATTTCCTTGAAAATAAAACAGATATTAAACAAATGACGTATTACAGATAATGCCAAGGCTAATCACGACTAGACTTCTACATACATCATTTTAAAGTTTTAAGCATATACTGAATGAATTTCTCTTTTTCTCTAATAACTGACAGTCTATAGTGCATATGAGTTGCAAACAAATATTTGCTTCTTGATTTTTATTTTTAGTTAGGTTTGCAAAAGTGACTAAAGACTTAAAACCAATTTTTATTTAATTTTCTTTAAATTTATCATTACACTGTAAATCGTGTTAAATACTAACCAAAGTCGACAACAGCAACTCTGGTAACATCCGGTGAAATGGTAAACATTTCAATGATGGACTTAACAAAGTCAAGTATCAGTTGCCAGTTGTTGCCTCCAGGTGGATCGTTGTCACGTATACTTCCGGAGTTGTCAATCACAAATGCAATATCAGCAACACATTCTGCAACATAGAAAAAAAATTGTCCATTTGTTTTCTGAATTTGCAAGTGTAAACACATTTTAAGTTAGAATTTTTCCATTAAAGCTCTGCATTGTGCTGTACGTTTGTGATTAAGGATTACACATCAAATAGTATTCAAAGAGAGCAAACGTCTAGTAAACAAAGGCACCATCTAGCAAATGTGAATAAATTGTGTTGGAGCTAGTATACTTCTGTAAAATCCTAGATAACAAGTGATCCTAAATGAGTTCCATTTAGTATTTATTTATCTATTTTAAATTTATTTATTTATTTATTTTCTTTATTTTTTGTTTACTTATTTATTTATTTAAGTCAGACTGCGAAGCCCACTACAATAAAATATGCACTTTCAATTGATGATAGTCTGCAAAATTTGAGGTTTTTCCTCCGCCGAATTTTTAGGGGTGCGGAAAAATTTTTAAACGTAAAGTTTAAGGTTGACCCAACACCAAACTTGTGTGCAAATTTTGTGGGGATTCAAGGGGCGGCTAAAATATGTTGTCTAGAGAAAAAGTACTGTGGAAAAACATAGGGCATTCCCTGGCTGGCAGCAAATTACCACCAGACTGACTGGTTACAGCATGATGTGTTTAAAATACAAACACACAAACGCAAAAGACATAGGACTTTAGGCCCATCCTTGGCAGCCTGCAAAATCCAAGCACTGACATGTTACCTATAATGATAGAGAATATGTATATAATTTTTGCAACCCTTAGCTCTTTGGATATGACACTCGGTTTTGCCACTATAAACGTCTATATAAAAATTTTGAGGCAAATGGAAACACCAAGATAAAAAAGCCACAACTTGCGTACGTATTAAATGAAACCAGAAAACTAATGACACACAAGTTCCATAAATGTCCCATACATACTTAAAATTCTACAAGAATCCAGCAAGGCATATGCTTTATCTATTTTCAAAATTCGTGGAATATATATTGCATCTATGGCCCATATGTTATTTATGTACCGATCAAAGTGACATTTGACTGCAGACAGACTACTCTATGTCAAATTTCATCTTGATAGGTGCAACTCTAGTTAGCCAAAACCCCAAAATACAACATCCAACTAAACACAAAAACTGGCTAAACTTTACCATTAAAAAAGCCACGAGTGGTGTAACTAGGGAAAGTACTGCTTCGTGTTGTGTCGACAGTTGTGGTAGTAGTAACTGGAGTATTCGTCGTGGTTGCAGGTACATAGGTTTGACAGGTCGAGCCAGCAAGCAAATTCCTGGCTTGGGAAAGTGTCGAGAAATTGTAGGCATACACGTAGTTCTCGCTTGATGGCTGAGTAACTATCGACCGTAATAAGGTCTCATTTACCTACAAATAACATAAATTACTCGTCACCATGTAGTTAACACACCGACTAATGCCAGTTGAAGCCAGCAGATGATTGTAAGTAAACACACAGATACAATCCATTTGACTGCATGACCATGACTGACAGCCTAAACATGTGAAATTGAGAAAAGTGTGTTCAGCAATTTTTAAGTTACTTGTCTTCCTCGGATTATTAGTGACTAAAGATGTTCAATTAGTCCATTACATATTATCGTCATTACCAGCATCTAAAATATTGTATCAATCTTGTGTAGTCAATGTGGATAATACTTGTTACTTACATAAATTTTGCAGATACAAATTTTTAGTTCATCAAGGGTTTGATAACAAATAACACTCAACGGGTGGCAGTTATGTGGAAGGATTGCCACAAAAGCTGCCCACCACAAAATATGCACTTCACTCTAACAGTTGATCACCCTACCCACACATTGGCTATCACTGGTTTGGTTAATTACTATTCATCATACACCGATAGTCAGAACAGCGCAGAGAAACAAACACGGGTTGCCGGAAAAATGTTTAGTAACACTGGAAAACATACAACATTCATCTGGCAGCAGCACATTACAATGAAACATCTCAGGACATAACTACACTATTGCACTTACACATGAAACGTCTTCGCACAATATTCAAACTGCTTGTTTACACAATTTATTGCCACACAAGTCAGCATGTTTACACTATAACATATTTACATTATCCAATGACAACCATGCATACCACTCTGGTTGACATTTTTGGCCAAACGCTCAGCATGCCATCTCTGTGTTAAAGAGTTCATTTTATGACTGTAACCGTGACCCTATTCCTATCCCTATAAATAACCCCAACTCCCAATCTAACCCTAACCTTATTTCAATGTTTGGCAAAAATTTCTATATACCCCTCCCTATAACAGCATTTCACTATATAGATATATCTTAGTGGTCCGTCTGTTGTTTTATTGATGGAAGTTGGCAAAATTTGAGGTTTCTCCACTCCAGCTGATTTTTAAAGGGGTGGGGAATATGTTTGATAGTACCAGTAGGTATTCAGATTGACCCCACACCATTTGTCTGCAAATATCGTGGCAATCGTGAAAGGATGGCGGATATATTACATTGCCAAGAAAAAAAGTACTGAGCAAAACATAAGCCGTTCTCCAGTGGGTGGTTAATAACCTCACAGAGTCAGAACTGAAGCCATCAAAGAAAAGCTACTTCAATTTCAGCTAATGTATATTAAAAGTTAACAATGCTGACGTACACCATTAGAGCTAATTCACATCACCAACGCTGATGCCAACAAAGTTTTATCGCATCGAGTTGGCAGTGTGAACTGCGCATTATTCATCAATACTGATCAATAATTGGTGTACCTTATCAGTGACGCCCAGTGCAACAAGGCGGATGCCCTCCCTCTTTATGGCTGCAACTTCATCGTCCAGTTTGTCGGCATCGTATGTCGGTACACCGTCCGTGATGAGCACAATAATTTTATCAACGTCTCGCTGTTCATAAGCTGGATCAAACACTTCCAGTCGTGTTACCTTGAGACCACCGGTCGTATTTGTGTTCTCACGGAGATACTGAATTCTGTCCACGGCTGCCAACACTTCGGCTTTCGTTGAGTAGTCCTTCAGGTTGAAGTTCAGCTTCGCTTTGTTTCCTTGTGAGTAAAACATATGTTAAACAAATGACGTACCATTGATAATGTGCAGTTTAATAACGACTACCAGTCTTCTACAATGTTGTTAAAAACCAGATCACTATTGTATTTTTGAAATAATTTCACCAAATATCGGTCAATATCAGTAATCTTTGGTAGACAGAATCTACAAAGACTATCCAATGTTAAATGTGTAGCTTGAAAATCTTGAGAAAACAGGGTGCCAGCTTCAGTTAATTTTATAGCACCCACTTTACACTGTACATCATAAGCTGGACCAATGCATTACTGTTAGATATTACAACAAATCATGAAATGTTCAGTATTTCAATGTGAAAATGTTATTTCACAGAGGACATGCTGCATCCATTATTACATCAAATGTCCACAATCCCTTTGCATAAACACAAGCCAAAGAACATCGTCTCCATTTGTCAATCAACAATAATGTGGTTCTGTCTCATTACACCAGATTGTATTCAGACACTATTGTTCTTTTAGATATTTCAAAAATCATTCAAAGCAGTTTTTATTATCTTTTCCTAATTTTATCACCAATCTGATAGTTCCAAAATCTCTAAACACATACAGATTTTGAACAATAAAATATTATGGTCTTTTCTCAGACCCATTTCCTTGATTAGAGTGGTCTGCAGTAAATGGCTGTCATAATAATAAAGTAAGCTAATACGATGTTTTATCAAAACTCATCAGTTGCCTACCTGAAGACTGAAGGATCTTTGTAGATTAATGTACCAAAATTATTAATATTGACTGATATTTGTTGAAATTATTTAAAAATAAAACAGGGATCAGTTTTCTTCACGTGTATATACATAATTTTTAAGTTTTCACCATACTTTCCTGCGTGAAGTAAATGGATTTTTCTTATTTTCTTCTAACTGACAATCTATTGTGCATATATAGGCATATGAGTTGCAAACAAATATAAAACTTTTAATTTTTTATTCAAATTTCATTTTAAATTTATCGTTACACTATAAAACATGTTAAACACCAACCAAAGTCGACGACAGCAACTCTGGTGACATCGGGTGAAATGGTGAACATTTCAATGATGGACTTGACAAATTGAAGTATTAGTTGCCAGTTATTGCCTCCAGGTGGATCGTTGTCACGTATACTTCCGGAGTTGTCAATCACGAACGCAATATCAGCAATGCACTCTACAATAACAAGTATATCTGCTAATGCTGATGGACAAAGTGATGCTGCTTCACGTAAAATCGACCATATTGCACTGCCCACCAAGTATAATTACCAGGAAACGAGCGTCGTTCAATAGCAAATTGCTATGCAGACCGAGAAATGTTGGTTATTACGACATATTTGAACGAAAAATTAAACCGATGGAGCTTAGACCTAAGCCTTAGTGTGACGTCGAGTGTCGTACGTGCGATAAGCAGTTGTCCATTGTCGCCGATATTGCTGATCTATGCACCAAATATGAAGTCTCTATGTTTACTCACTACGAAGATATGAAAGGCGACGAAAATACAAACATTGGCGTGGTTTTGTGGGTTATGGGTCACTCAAGGTCATCGGAAACATCGCCATTTGATACAGCGCATATGACTTTCCATTCGACTTTAATAGAAACTATGCATCTATCTTGTACTGTTTTCGAGTTATAGCGACTTATTTGTCGAAAGTGGCCAATTTATAACCACCCAATCTGCATTTCTCACCCCCGTAAGGAGTGATCCCATTCGAATTTCGACGTGACCTTTGGTGTCAGAAAACTAGAATCCCGGTGCTATCGTGTGGCATTATTTGCGTGATCCTACATTTAGCCATTTTGATAGAATATCGGAGTGTGACAGGCACACACACACAGAGAGACACACAGACAGACAGACAGACACACGAAGACGGCACATACTGCACTCAGCGTAGCGTCGTGCGGTAAAAACTAATGACACAAAGTGCTATAAATATCCCATACATACTTAAAATTCTGCAAGAATCGAGCAGGGCATATGCCTTATCCATTTTCAAAATTCATAGAATATATATTGCATCTGCATGTGACCCTTACCCTATTTATGTACAGATCAAAGTAACATTTAACTGCAGACAGACTACTCCACGTCAAATTTCATCTTGATAGGGCGCGTCAGTTATATAAGAATATATCTATGTTATTTCTGTTTACGGTGAAAGACGGTAAGCTTAGTACAGGAGTCATTGCAATATTTAATGCATGATGTTACGGTTAGTCTTCAACAATCTAAAATTACCTTACAAAACAATTGTATAAATAATATCTGGATAACTTGCTCACTTTGTCCGTTTATTTATGACTATAAATGTATTTTTTGCAACTTTCACGCAAACTGTTATGATTAGAACCATATTACTCATAACCGGAATTTTACTAAATATCGAGTAAAGCTGGATCTGGGATAAATATTCGTTATTTACTGACGGGCCCTATAGATGCAACGCATAAGTCTAGGTAGCCAAAACCCCAAAATACAACATCCAACAAAACACAAAAATTGGCTAAACTTTACCATTAAAAAAACCACGAGTGGTGTAACTAGGGATAGTACTGCTTCGTCTTATGTCGACGGTTGTTGTAGTAGTAACTGGAGTATTCGTCGTGGTTGCAGGTACATAGGTTTGACAGGTCGAGCCAGCAAGCAAGTTCCTGGCTTGGGAAAGCGTTGAGAAATTGTAGGCATACACATAGTTCTCGCTTGATGGCTGAGTCACTATCGACCGTAACAAAGTCTCATTTACCTACAAATAACTCAAATTACTCGTTACATTGCAATGAACACACCGACCAATGCCAGTTGAGGCCAGCAGCTATTGTAAATAAACACGCAGATACAATCCATTTGACTGTATGACCATGATTGACAGCCTAATCATGTGAATTTTAGAAAAAGTGTGTCCAGCAATTTTCAAGTTACTTATCTTCCTCAGATTATTAGTGACTAAAGATGTTCAATTAATCCATTACATATTAGCATCATTACTAGCATCTAAAATACTGTATCAATCGTGTGTGGTCAATGTCGCTGGAGCAATGTTTAGTAACACTGGAAAACATACAATATTCATCTGGCAGCAGCACATAACACTGACGCATCTCACGACATAACTACACTATTGCACTTACACATGAAACGTCTTCCCACAATCTTGAAACTGCTTATTTATACAATTTATTGCCACACAAGTCAGCATGTTTACATTATAACATATTTACTTTATCCAACAACAACCAGACTTACCACTCTCGTTGGCATTTTTGGCCAAACGCTTAGCATGCCACCTCTGCGTTGCAGAGTCCAGCATATGACTCTAACCGTGACCCTATCCCTAACCCTATAAATAACCCAAACTTTAACCCTAACCCAATTTAAGCGTTTTGCCAAAAATTTCTATCTACTACTCCCTATAGCAGCACTTTACTATATAGATATATCTTGGTGGTCCATTGTTTTATTGATGGAAGTTGGCAAAATTTGACGTTTCCCCACCCCCAGCTGATTTTTAAAGGGGTTGGGAAAATTTTTGAAAGTACCGGTAGTTATTCAGATTGACCCCACACCAAACTTGTGAGCTAATTTCATGGGGATCATTAAAGGATGGCCGAGATATTACATTGATAAGAGAAAAGTACTCAGCAAAAACATAAGCTATCCTCTGGCAGGTGGCTAACAAGCTCATAGTCACAAATAAATCCACCAAAGAAAAGCTACTTCAATTCAACTACTGTATATAAAAAGATAACAATGCTGACGTCCACCATTAGAGCTAATTCACATCACTAATGGCGATGCCAGCAAAGTTTCATCGCATCGACTTTGCAGTGTGAATTGCGCATTATTCATCAATGCTGATCAATAATTGGTGTACCTTATCAGTGACGCCCAGTGCAACAAGGCGGATGCCCTCCCTCTTTATGGCTGCAACTTCATCGTCCAGTTTGTCGGCATCGTATGTTGGTACACCGTCCGTGATGAGCACGATAAT
>Ga0209782_1000431_pt1 | contig 18000 bp, 15 predicted proteins | sample WorMetmaBAHAMAS1_FD_187390 | JGI IMG/M metagenome (GOLD analysis project Ga0209782, IMG submission 187390) | Marine gutless worms symbiont microbial communities from Max Planck institute for Marine Microbiology, Germany - Inanidrilus... | ecosystem: Host-associated > Annelida > Digestive system...
ATATGTACAGTCTGGTTTAAAATATAATAATCTATGTGGCAAATGTCCAGAAAGAATTCATTACATTACATCGGGTCACAAGACAACAACAATTTTAGTTTTTTTCTGATAGGGTTGGGGTGCAGTGCTATTTGTAAGGTTACTGGGTAAACGATTCCGCAGTTGGCTCCCTTTATATCTCAATATTCGTTGTCCAAATCTGGTATTAACATGCGATAAACACAATTTTTTAGATTCTATTTTTGTTGTTGTGAGTAACTGAAAATGACGTTTATGGCACTCCCCTGTCAGCTGGGTCGGGGGATACCCTTAACCTGCTCGACGCCTTCAGCGTCTCACTTCTCATTGCCTTCAGCATTGAGGCTTAGTAAGTGACCTGTACCTATGGAAAAAATGAAATGTTGGTGCTTATGTGCCAGCCACAGCATTGTTCACATATCAAAGGAGCAAAATGTGCCCTTAGTGCCCATCCACAGAGCATTATGCACTCTTGTCTGTACTTATTTTCTATTCTGTGTAGGGTAGGAGGCTGAGTTGGCCTGGGAGCATAGATATGGACAAACATCTTGCTTATTGCATTTATTCAGGAATCATGGGTGGCGAGTGTACGCGAACAATGCTGGATCAATGTGAGTCGGTGGCGCCATCTGCGAAGATGATCAGCGGTAACTGGACAGCCACCAACATTGACAGATTCTGCTGGTGTGTACACTGCAAAGCCGGGCGGGCTACATGCTGGGCTTTGCCACGCGATTCTCGTTAATTTTCTTGGAGATCAAGTATTTTTCTGACCGATCTTCACCAGATTCTCACCGAATGGTAGAAAAAATGATTGTAGATGACCCTTGTGACCTTCATTTTCTGATCATTTATGAGACATTGCCATGGTACGCCAACATTGACAGATTATGCTAGTGTGTACAGTTGTCAGCCAACATGAGTTTTTAGTCTAAAAAGTTATTTGGACTTAACAGTCGGAAGAAAACCTGTGGAGTGAAGTCCGCAGGTGTGTCCAGATGTGCAAAAGTTGTCAGCACAACCTAGTTGATATATTGTTTTGCAAATGCCATGTATCCTATGTGAGTATGTGTATTACGTGTTTACAGGAATGCAAGCTTGTACAGTGGTTGTGTAAAGACGATTGATTGCATGGGCGTTAATGACAACAATCTGTTTCGTGATGTTCAAACGGCAAAGAGACATGCTGAACTGAATCAAAATGTGTGTGCCAATGCCAGGCGTGAAGGTGTGTATTGCTTATTTATTCAAGAGTAGAGACATAGGAAGGAAATATTTGGGCTATGGTTGGTGCCACAGCCGCAGTGCTGGTCAGCCAAGCGGAAGCCATTGTACGTTCACTGACAAACATGGCCACCGCTGACTCAACACGGTTATTTAAAATCAAATTATATGCTAAACATCAATAATCGTTGAACTAAACATTACACTTAGGCCTATTCTTACATTCGCGTGCGAACTTTTACAAAAATCGAGCCAGTCTCTTTAAGCAATCCCACAATGCAGTAATGTTTGTTGGTGAAGCCAGTCGATGGCTTCAAAGGCTTCTGCTGTTTTAATAGGACGTAAGTTGTCTAGTGAATATTTAATAAGTCTGTCGTTGGTGCACTAAATTCCATGTGGAACGACAGAATATATCATATTAGCTTTCTAGCTCATTGTTTACTCGTCAGATGGCAGCACCCACCACTGCTGCACCTTGCTTTAATTACCAAATATTCAGCTTATGTGATAGAAGACTAAAATGATATATGGTGGATAGACACACAGATACACACGTTTTCTATTAGATGGGTCTAACAAAAGTACAACAGGCTGTGATTAGCAACCTGGCATCACATGACTGAAAACATTTTAAAATTAGCTTAGCATGTAAGGTTGCCTTAGACACAATATGACTGATATGAGGACTAAACTTCAAATTATTATCATATGAAACACCCAGATCAGTTACAGAATCGACAGCTGGGAGAGGGACATTGTCAATATGGTATACAAAATTATAACCATTCGGTAGTACTAAGCATTTAGTCGGTGACAGTTTAAGCTGACAGTGGTCAGACCAGAGATAGCTGTTAAACATGATTGCAAACAATGAGATGTTAGTGTATCATGTAAAACTGAGTATAATTTTGCATCATCAGCAAACACTTTAACAGTTGTACCAGTAGAAACCACAGTACAAATGTCATTCATCGTTGATCGTACAACCACCTACTCTCTCAGATCAAGATATAGCAAAGCTCTAGTCAACAAGACATCTCATCTAAGGACTTTTTAATATGGTTACTCTACAAATATTCCTATTAATCCCTACCCCCTCAGTTGACAATTATCATTCACTTACTATTGTGTTTTTTATATTTTGTGTGCTTTCTTATTATTGTATGTTTGCGATATGCCAAACTTTTATTAAACAAATATGAATGAATGAATGAATGAATTCACACAAATAATAAAAAGGACGGGTCCTAATACACTTCCCTGAGGGACGCCACTGGTAACATAAGAGGTTGGAGAACACATGCCGGCAATCATCACAAATTGAATGCAACCTGTGAGAAAATTGTGAATTCAAGTTGAACAACATAGTCAGATGGCAATGTATTTTCATTAGAATGTAATTATAGCCGTTAATGTTAAGAGATTAAATGGCTTTGTTGTGGTTTTCATCTGCTGTGTTGCTGTTGTTGATAGAGTTTTTTGGTTCACTGCCATGTGCAAAGCCAATTACAGATGACTCCTTACAATACTGCTACAATTCGTCATTCGAGACACCACTCAATGGCTCGCTCGTGAATGACATCTGCAGGTTAACTGCTATTTTTATTGACCACCTTAGTGATTGTGTAGAGCAGATGGTCGACGGTGTGTTCGTCTGTGTCCAGAGAGTACTTTTTGAATGAAATAACCTTTACTTTTAACCTAGATATTTGGTACTGTGGCTGACATCAATTCTGTCTAGATTTGTTTTGTTGATCAGGATCATAGGTCAAAGTTTAATGATATAAAGGAAATGTTTCTTTTCGGATGAAAAAGAAAATAAATTTGGGAAAAGCAGATCTTGTGGTGTGGAAGGAGAGCATTCCTAATTGGAAACTATAAATTAGTAACACTACCCACAGTGATTGGTGCAACCTTGAGTGGGTTTTTTATAGTACAATAAAATGTATAAACTTCAGTTTGTAGATAATATTAAAAATGGTGACCTATGGAAAAACGCAAAAGTTTTGCAAGATGATATTGTTCAGTATCATAGCACCTGAATGTAAACTTTTAGGACCACAAGATGTTACAACTAACTCCCCAAAATTACCATATAGGGATGTATTATTATACTGTTTTGCACTTTATTGCATTGCATTTCATTTTGTTACATTTTAGTAGACTGTGTTATTGATATGCTATTTACTCATTAATTTTCCTGATCTGTCTTTGCATTATGTTGATGTCAGGTATTTCACAGCAATGCAGTGGTGTCTGTATGACTTGGTGGCACCACAGTGTGGTCATGAAGCTGCTGCTGAACACGTTACATATGTCATCATTCTGTGGCAACCGCCTGTCACCGCTTTCTATTGTGACCTTGGTAATTATCTTCTCTTTATTCATCGGCTTCTCAGCCTATGACTTGTCACAACGTTGAATGCACTGTTAATAATGCTAATCATCACCACTGCCTGAACAGAGAAATAAATATCTTTGCCAGTTATCTCCAAAGGTTCTCTTCCAGAACAACTGCAAAAACTAATAACAAAAGTTCTGTAAAAATAGATGTGACAATTCAGATAATGGTAGTAGAGGAATCTCTATGTTGCAATCTATGTTATAATCTCTATGTCATAATCTCTCTGAATTTTCACAGCTATTTTTTACAGAACTTTTGTTATCAGTTTTTTGCAGTTGTTCTGGAAGAGAACCTTTGTAGATAACTAACAAAGATAGTTATTTACTTTTGCTGTAATCCAACAAAACACTGAAAAGCAGTGAAGGAAACTCAAAGCACTGACCACAGCCATTGTCCTCGCCTTTGCATTTTAAAATCCATTATCAGACTTTTGGGGAAAGGAGATTTTAGTAAGTAAACAACTTATGTAGTGCTATAGTCAAAAGAGAACCAGGGCACATTTGATTTTTTCACGATTGTTCCATATTATTTGGTTACACAAAGGGCCATTTAGAGACATTTTGAGATCTAGCTCAGTTATTATGTTTTTAGTTTTTTTTTCTTATTTTGAGTTGTATCCACAGAATGTACTAAAAAGGTCTGCATGGTTATGTTGCATGGCAGCAAATAAATTCACCTACCTATCAATCATTAATTGAACTAAATTTAAAAGACATCTTTTTATTCAATTGATTAGCATATAGTGCCTGCTTGTTGCAAATTAGCAGCATTGACTCAACAAATTATAAAAAACATCGTCTATATTGCAGTGTTCACCTGTATTTATTAACACTGAGGGTGCTTAGCATGTGGGAAATGGAAAATGTGGGAAAGGAAGTTGTGGCACTGCAGGAGTTGAAAATTTGGGAAAGGAAAATGTGGCAAAAGACTGTAAGGGTGAAAATTGTGGAAAAGCGAAAATGTGTAAAATGATTGCAGGGTGTAAAATGCGCGAAAAGTGATGTTATGTCTGAAGGGATGTTTGTAAGCTAAAATGTTTTTTCAATTGCATGTAGGCCTGTGTCTCAATAGCTAAGCTCCGAGTAAATCAAGAGGCCGACCTCAATTATTCTGTCAGCTACAATTGCTATAATTGTTGTTATTCAGTACTAAAAAGCAACGCAAAATTGATAAACTTTCAGTAACTTTAGTGACACCATTGCAAATTTAATTTACTATGCCTGTGTGAGTAGGTTCAAGCTCCAGTTGTTTCATTTGCTTATTTTCCACCCTTGCAACTTTGTTCTGCGTTTGCCTTTCCCACATTTTCCACCCCTGCATTTTTATTGTGCCACATATTCATTTTCTGACATTTTCAGTCGTCCCTGAATAGTCAGTACTTAACTGGTTATCCATTAGATTCAGTTGATTTTAGATAAGAATTTACAATTCTTTTAGTCGTATATACTGTGACACGGCGTAGTAAACTTCACTGCTGTGACGACAACAACGAGAATGGTAACAACATCAACAACAACAGTGTCGACAACGCCGACGTCGACGCCGATGACTCTGTCCACACCGGCCACAACCACTGCTGCAGTGAAGCCACCTGTCGTCTATAATGACTCTGGTCATTTTACACCTCTTTGTGTATAGTACTGTTTGCATGTGTGTTGATGTTTTGAAGGCAATGACAGTCGTTCCTTTCTACACTCTGACGAAGACGTTTAGATCATAATCACATCACAAATGCATATCTCACATATGTTATCACTTCTTTGATAATATATTTAAGCCTTAATCGATTCAGATTGTGTGTATGCTTTTAAGTTGTAAATGTTGTTTAGGTATTCTAAACATGTTCAAGTTTTCCGTACATTGACACATAACTCCAATTCATTGCTCTCTCATTACTAGCTAAAGACTACCAAGCACATTGAACACAAGCTGCTCTTACTTACTTACAAAGTTCTCACTACCACCAAACCGTCATATTTGTACCATGTTATCATTGTTTAATCTCCCACAGTGCTCGCTCTTCATCACTTGGACACCTGTAGCTGATTACTTTTTTCAATGTGCTTTATTTTCTTTCTGGAACCAGCTTCCTCTTTCACTCTGTCATTTTATCCCATCTCTGATTCTTCTCTTTTACTTTATGCTTCCACCATTTCTACTTCTGTAAGTTTCATCTCGTCTCTCATCATCTGTAACTCCTTCTTTCTTTTACTCCCAGCTTTAAAACTATCTTTCCACGCATCCTTCCCACTGTAGACTCTTTTTTCTTTCCTCAGGACTGACTCCATGGTTTCTGACTGCTGCTGGTACTTCTGAGATTTATTAGTATTTTGTTTTTAGTTTCTTGCCATCATTTTTTTCAGTTCATGGTACAGTGCAGTAGATTAAGCTATGTTAGCTTTTGAGTGCATTGTATTGTATAGTATCGTATTTGTCAGGGTGTTTTAGCTTCACTCAGAAGTATATACGGCTTGCTAATGCAGTGTTGACTATGGTGTAGATTTTAGCCGAGCAGACCACGAGGCTGTCATCTGTGACGGAACGTCGATGCAGCTGATATGTGCAGAAGGTCAGACAGTGCTGGTTACATCAGCAATGTGGGGTCGTGATGACACCACAACCTGTAGCCGTGGAAGCAATGGCAATGGAAACAGTCCTGCTAGCATGGTAGCATTTGCTAACGTCACCGATAGACTCCATCAACTCTGTGAGAACCAGAACCGGTGTGGTGTGACCGCTGACATTAGCATGTTTGGTGACCCGCGACCAAGTCGGTCGAACTCGGCACTCTACTTGCTCGCCAACTACACATGCAAACGTATCTCATTTATCTACCTTGTATGATAGTTTAGACAAGTTTAGCCAATAGGCACAGTTGTCTGACTTTAGCCAAAATAATAGTTCTTGATATCAACAGTTCTGGACCAATGGACAAAAGTACAGTTCATCAGCTGACAGTTATTGTTTATTTTTGTTTATATATTCTGTGGTCAATATATACTAAAATATAGTTGGATATAATAATTTTCTTAGTTACTGTTGTAGCTGTAGTTATTATTAGGCCACGTCACATATCGAAATCTGCCTAATGGTACTAGTTTTGTGATCTGGTTTATCTGTTTGTTTCCTTTTGTCACAAACATGAATGCTGCAAAATGGCTGACTTGATGGAGATGTCGCTTAGGGTGGTGAGTGAGGTGGACCAAGAAACTGTGCATTAGACAGCATTCAGACCTATCCAGGGAAGGGGCACCTCTTGCGGAGACACATTGTAAAGTATATTGAGTTTATGGCATGGTTTTGTAAGAACGTGTGAAGTAATTGAGATGTCAGTTGGGTCTATGACTTGATTGGGCCTGGGGAACCATGTTGGAGTTGGTATCAATCATACCTCAAGAAAGGGTCCTTTGGAGGTTGTTTATGTTTAACTGTGGCTATTACTCAAATTTGGAGATATCAACAACACATTTTTTTGCGGCCTGAGGGATGATTTTGTATCTTTTTTATGGCCATATGATGTTTTACTCTTCCAATATGTTCCATAGTGTTCGCTAGTGTTCTGTAGTAATCATAGTAATCATAATAGTTTTTGAGCTCTGGGCATAGGTAAGACGAGCAGACAGACAGACAGCATCGTCTCTCATTGCTCCTAGTTTGGTGATGGAGGCAAATTAATAATAAAATGCCGAATACAACACCAGCAGCAGTAGCTGTGCATAGTTTCCTAATGTATATGCTGTGTTAGAGACCATGTACACTGCAGCACAGTGTGAAGGTGGCATGAGTGAAATTACGTTATCATGTCCTGGCAGTCGACGTCTGTTGATCCGGTCAGCGATGTTTAGTCGTCAAAACTTTAACACAACTTGTCCATATCCAATGGACACACCTGCCAATGACTGCACTAGTCAGCAAGCCATGGAAGTTGTAGAGACTCTCTGTAATGGTAAGCGTCTTTCTATATAAGAACGTTATCAACAAAAGTTGCACGTATGTGCCTTAATTGCTCAAATGTTTACCATAAACTGTCCCCATGTGGGTGCTGAGGCCTAACGCACCCTATATATATTGTTTGTGTATTTGTTTACCTTACCACTTGCTTCATTTTGCTTCTTGCAACTTGCTGCCTTTTCTCTTGCTTATATTTTTCTTACTTATTTACTTTTCCTTTATCTTTTCCTTTGAGAATAAACCCACGCCATTTCTGTACATCAAGTTGTGCAGTGTGATAAAGCATGTGCTTTGTGGTATTATTGCTAATACTGCGTTAACATTGACTAGCTTTGTCAGTGGGCAATGGCTTAATATTTTCGATTCCCTACATAATTAATCCTTCTCAAATGAATAAATGATAGCCAAAAAATTTGTCACAGGTGAATATGTCGGCAGCGCACACTGCTGTACAAAATTTAGTGCTAATTGGTGCATGACAGGGGGTTTAAACATTAGCAGTTGGATCAAACAGAGTACTAAGACATACTGATGTCAATATTTGCACGAAATTGCACATAACATTTCAACATGACTTAGATGTTATTACTGTACATTAATATTTACTAAATATTTTGGTGATAAATATTTTGATGCAGGACGAGCCATGTGTAATTTCAATGTATCGTCTTCATTGTTTTCTGACCCATGCCCAGGAAGTTCCAAGTATTTACACGTGGAATACACATGTGAAGGTATGTTACCTTTTCTTCATTTCTTCATTCTTCCTTTTCTTCTTAATTAATTATATCCTGTGTAATTGTTATAATCACTTTAATGTCATGGTATTCGTATGTTTCTTTTTCTTATGTATCTCCTGTGATCATATATAGCTACAGTGAAATATTCGGTAAATAAAGATTACATGTACTAAAAACAGCTTAAGGTTGGCCCAGTTGTATGTCAGAAATATCGCTAAGTGTAGTTATATATTATTTTCTTTCATATTGTATATTATGTATATTTTTGTTGTTGCTACCATGTATCATGGTGAATAAAGATTATTATTAGTAATGTTATATACGACTTGAAGCTGTTGTTTACTTATGTCTTGCAATACATGCCATATTCAGCCAACAGTTTACGTGGATATTCCTAGAAACATTCTGATGATGTTTTAAACACATTAATGTATTATTTTAATTTGTTTAAATGTTTGCTTTTGCTTGCTGCTAGACAGGGCCACTACCAGTAGAGAATAAACATGCAAGCAATGCAGTGCTTTATAGGCGTTGAATGTGATTTCCGTACGCATATTTACTCACTCACTAGAACAGTATAGATTTGTCTGTACAGAATGCATGAATGCATACGGTGATGACGAGATGTGTACATGGTGGGCACTTACCGGAGACTGTGTCAATAATCAAAATTTCATGATGAGATATTGTCACAAGGCTTGTTCTCGTTGTGATGCCGACTCCATTGGTATACTAACGTGTCTTTTCTTGTATCTGCTTTTCATTTTATGCGGCAGACTTACTGTATTTTAGGGCATTTTGTCCCAACGTATGTCGTTTGATATTCCACAAACTTTCTTAAATCCCGTAACTTTGGGTCCCAATTGACAAGTTAACAACTGTTTGTGCTTAGCCACATAAGTGCCTCGACAATATGGCATACAAGTTATTCAATATAATATAAGTGAGCATATTTGGATGATATGTCGGGTGTCTTAGGATTTGTAGTGTAAGTGTAGATTGGGTTGAGATCACCCCACGTTAATGTGTAATGTTGCGGGTGAATATAGTGTAGCCCATTGTAACTAATGGGAAATTTGTGCCATTACCATGTGAAAATGTGTGAAGGAATCAAGCTGCCACTGTGGGTGTTAGTGGGGGTCTGGCCGAGGAACAGCGTGTTAAATGGGGTTTTTGAGATACGCATGGATAATGGGCAGTTTTGGTGGTTTGATGTAGATTTGTCTGTATGGGTTTTTTTGATAAAAAACGTATTAATTTTGTGTTGCGGAAAATTGCCTATTACTGGGCAAAATTTGGCTGTGAAAGGCTAAGAAAGGCTTAGCTCAGGCAAAGATATTGTTCAGAGCTCTTGGCAGCTTTTTTGACTCACCCTGTATACTTCTGTTTGTCCATGAGCATATTTCAGGAATCACATGTACAAACATCACGAAGTTTGCTGCACATGTTGTCTGAGGCTTTCTCTCAGTTTTTTGTGACTACATAGAGCAGTACGATTTTGTGGATGATGTTACTCACCCGGTAGATATACATACAAGCAGACAACCAGACATGCTGATCGTAATGCTTTGCCCATCTGGAAACTTGCATTTTTTCTGTGCAGATTCTATGACATTAAAGACATCTGGTCTATTAAAATGTGCTGCAATTATTCCACAACTGTAACGATATATGATGTTTTAGTTTTATTGGTTTTTGTTTTTTTAGTTTATTCGTAACTTTTATTTGTTTTTGTTTTTGTGCTATACAAACAGCTGACTTTTTCATCAGCTTTTGAGCACACTATAATATTTGATTTCGTATTTTATCATATCATATTGCATTGGTACATGTACGTGATGTGTGCAATGTCAACACAAATTGCAGACTGTTACAACTTAAAGACGTCAGAGGATTGGTGTGACATGATGGCATCAGATGGTCAGTGTGTCCGCAACTATCCATACATGTACTCTCACTGTCGACGAGCATGTCTTAAATGTGACGCCGACATCACTGGTAAAAGTTATGAATATTATTGTGAATGATAGGTTGTAGAGAAAGAGAGAGAAAATCATTACTTGATCAAATAATCAGGCTAATACTTCTAGACCAGTATCAGTAAATTAATTTTCAATTTTTTTAAAATAGGAAATAAAGTAATTCTAAAAAAATAACATTCAACATTTCATATGATTAAAAGTCATGCACAAGCTGCTAAGTATTTCAGTGGAAAGACAGTTTGAGGTCACTGTTTAGTCATATGAGAGAGAGGCCTAACATTTTGGCCATGATATTCGAAACAAGCTGCAGAATAGTTTGGAATGATGGTGTTTTTTAATTAGTGATATTAATTGTTAACGTCTTATTGTTACTACTGGCTGCTGAATAAAGATTATTATTCACGTTGTAGCATTGCACTGAATGTTAACTAATGATTGTTGACTATGGTGAAACATTTGCGGAAAGCAGACAGTTTCCAAACAATGTTGAATATTTTTATAGGTATTGCTAACATCTCTACCTTCAAGGTTTATTACTTGTGCATACCTTGCCATTTTGTAGTGGCATTTCATCTCGCTGTTGTTGATTTTTTTTCTAATTTTTTCCGGACTGTTTCTTGTACTTTTGAGATTTTTGTCTTTTGTCTTTTAGTTTTTCCCATTATCTTTTTAGTTTATGGTACAGTGCATAGATTAAGCTGATTGTTTCAGCTTTTGAGTGCACTATAAATATATAATTTTGTCTGATTTTATGTTATATATGTAAATTCTACTCTGTTAATCTTCTGTTTGTTTTTCACTTTTTTTGTCATGTACGTTTGTTATGTGATTTCAAAAAAGAGAATATATTATTGTTGTATCATATTGTATCGCATGTGCTGTGTGTTTGTGTTTTTTCCAGCTGCAGTACTCTCACACTTAATGCTGCTGTGACCATTATTCTACTCTATACTTACTTGTATTTTGTGCATATTACTGTGCGTTCAGTGTGTGAGAACAAGTACAATACGACAACATGTGAGTCGATAGAATTTCAGTGTAATGTCAATCCGGGCTGGATGTTGGCCAACTGTACACGCACCTGTTTTGACTGCAGCGATGGCATAGTCAGGTTTCCAGTATTGCTTCTATGCATGCTATTAACTACAGTTTCCTGCAGCACCAACTCTCAGCTTTGTGCTCATCCTATCGTAGTTTCTGCTATTTCCAGCATGTTTTTATGCACTCTGATAATGCATTAGGTTAGAATAAGGTACTCAGTCTTTTTTTAATTTAATGTTGTCTAAAAATGTCAAATCAAATCAAATATGTTATTGGCAGACCACATTTTATGAATCATTGGCTAGCATATAACAAACTACAGTATATACAGAAGTGGACAGGCAGTGTAGAGAAAGGTTTTTAGAGAAGCCAGCCACTTATGTCTCACTTTACAACAACTCAACAGCAACCTTACAACAACAGTGAAATTAATAACAAACTAGCAATTGCGATAATGCCATAGTGACTAGCAATTATATAATTAGTTATTTTGGCATTGAGGTGTACTGCTAAATTGCTGCCATTCATATACAAAACTGACTGTTATGTTTATGCACTGTGATGTAGATGTGAAAATACTTACAACACAACCGACTGCGAACGTCGTGCTCTGGAAGGAGAATGTAACACCAATCCTGGCTTTATGATAGCTCGATGCAGCCGAACGTGTCTTGGGTGTGGACAGAAAGACCCAGGTATGAAAATTACCTGTTACTTACAATGTGGTAAAAGGTAAAAAATAAGACTGAAAGATTAGATTTGTCATCACGGTATCACTCACAACAATTTGCAGCACTAAATCAATCAATCAATCAAAACTTATTTTCTGAGCAACAGAAATATGACTGTGTATTACAGTGTATGCTAGCGCTCAAAAGGCTGCCTGAGAAGCATACACTCATCAAACTGGCTGCCTAAACAAACAAAAGAACACAAATATGAATACAAATAGGAAAGGGGGAAGAAACAGGGGGGAACAAACAATAACATGTGCAGTGCAAGTGCAAGTGCAGACACAGTCATTACTAAATCTACAGCATGTGTACAGTCTGGTTTAATATATAATAGTCTCTGTGGCAAATGTCTAGAAAGAATTCATTACAATACATTACATTGGGTCAAAAGACAACAACAATTTTAAGTTTTTCCGAAAGGATTGGGATGCAGTGCTATTGGTAAGGTTACTGGGTAAACGATTCCATAGTTGACTATCTCTATATCTCAATATTCGTTGTCCAAATCTGGTATTAACATGCATTAAACACAATTTGTTGTATCCATGAATAGAGCAAGTAAGTGTAAAATAGTTATGAAATATAGATGGTAATAAGTGAGGACAGTATACCACTTTGTGTACAAGATTCAAGACCTGGTAATTGAACAGCTGTACAGGAGGCAGAGTATTGTACTGCAGATATAAACTTTCATTACAACAAGTGCATCCTTTTTTCTGTAAAATTCTAAGAAGTTTATTATTCAGTATGGTTAATTTATCTAAATAAGAAGGATATGTGTTGCCATACACTTCTAGACCATATAATATATATATGGATGTACAAATGCGAAAACAATGCCAGAACAATCATTGCCTTCCCAGTCTAGGACAAAGGCTGCAAAGAAGACCAAAAAACACTTGCAGTGTCTCTGCTGAACCCTTTCTATAACAGGCAACCTGGAACATGTTTCCAGCTTACGCCAACTCATCCTCCTAAATTTACAGGGACAAAAATGCGTAGTAGTTTACCAAGTGTGCTGCATGGGGAAGACCTAGTAGTATGGTTGACTTGGGTAGTGGTTTGCCTGCGATACAGGTTCAGTGATCCATTCCAAACACTCGCCATGTATGGTGCTGACATAAGATTGTTAGCCACTTTTCACCATTGGAAAAGTCACAAGTATCAGCAGCACTCTAGAAGTAAAATGATTGAGAGTGTCATAACATACCATACAGAGGAATGTAGGCAGGGCAGTCTTATCTCCCTTAATTAGTCCTTGAGCCTGCAGATGGATGAACCACTGAAGTCTGTGACTCGTGGCCAGTGCTATGCCAGAATAATCTTTCCTTCCCAGTCAAGGACAAATTATACTGCTTGGTGACAGAGGCGCGTGTGTGTGAACAACTTGCGTAAGGTTGTCACGTGATGGTGGCATAGCTGGGAAGTCACAGCTTCACAAGTTCAATGCCCTAACCATTACACCACAAGACCAAATGCTGTGCTACATACCCAGTTACCCACAGTTTAATCTTTTCTTAAACCGTGATTATCGCTTAAATACAATTTGTGGGGGTTGAAATTTTCAACGCTAGGAAATTGTATTTAAGAGATAACTTGAAATCAAGTTTTTCGGAACAAAAAAATCATTCAGTGCACAAAACAAGGTCTGAAATGCTAAAGCAAGGTTAAAGCACTGAGGGACTGACTTTACTTTTACCGAGATACACAAGTTCGGTGTCGATGTGCTGTGAGATAAACCAATTATGTTATATTACAGTCTGTGAGAATGCGGCTGGTGACTCCACCTGTGAGTTATACGCTGGTAGAGGCGATTGTGAGACCAACGTTGTCTGGATGTACCGCAACTGTTGGAAATCTTGTGTCCAATGTAATGGACAAACTGGTCAGTTCCACAGTTTAGTCATTTCATAACTCATTTTTATACCCCATTTGCTAATCTTCCAATATATTCACGTCACTTCCATTACACAGTTAGTGCCGTTATGAAATAAAATCAATATTTTTTAACGTCTGTAGATGCATAAAATAATGTTTATTTTATTTCTTGTTCTCGTTGCTCAGCTGCTTGTATTAATATTTCAGTAAGTAAAAAGTTTCTTTAATACAGTCTGACAAATGCACACAGATGCATACAACATGCATATAGATATAATATAAAATAAGAATGTTAACATGCGTTACTTACGACAACAAACACACTGTACGATAACGAAAACACACAATATCACTCGTTTGGACACCTAGTAGATATCCCTGAATAACATCCTATGCAGGAAATTTTTCTGATCAAATTACTCTTCTGAGGATAGAGTAAGGGAAGTGGGATCATTGCTGCAGGTTATAGACAGGAGGTAACAGCTGATGCAATACATGATGGGGATTGGCTAAAACACTATTGAATAGTTTTGATTCCAACATTCCACCATAGTATATACACATTCAAAATCGCTTTTGATAGGTAGCCGTATCACTTGGTTTTTTAACGATCGACACTATTCGTTTTTCTATATTTATTTATCTGCAACCATACTCTAAAAAGTTTTCCTGGGGGCATTTTTTGCAGTGCTCAGCACAACCTCAACAAATCAAGGCATACATACATTAAATATGTCAGTGTAGTGAAAAGCAACATTGTACAATTGATGATGAAATGAATTCATAGCAGTAGCAGTTTTGCTGTTTATAGAGTGTGCCAACGCGCCTGGTATGGACGACAAATGTGAAGCAATGGCAAGACTTGGTCAGTGTAACACTGACAGGAGTCTACTGGACACGTGCAAACTGTCCTGTACCAGATGTGCACCACTTCCGTCCAACGTCAGCGGTACGTTACCTGGCTTGTTATCTCTACGCGGCATAAACCAATGTATTTGTCTGCATATATGTCAAAACCAGATTTTCATAATAGTGAATACTCATAATACTGCTTTCAGTTGGGTGTGGAGTGTGTGACTAGTTGCTAATGGTGGATACCAAACAATCTGCTTAAAGCTGTCTCATGACAAGCAGCAAGTAATTGACTGTTCCAACTTTTTATCAATCAATATCTGGTGAACTGTACACTTGCACTTAATTCCCAAACAATTTCGTATGAATCCGAGACATAAAACACGTCAGGCTGATTCTGGAACAGGGGCAGCAAAACCAGCCAGTTAGCAGCACCTTGGTAACCGTCGTAATTCTCTTCCAGTTTTGGTAACTCACGGAAAGTTATTCCATTTACGAGTGCTGGTGTGATACAGACTGTGTGAACGTGGATGCTGATGAGGACTGTGAGAGAAAGGCCAACGACTCACAATGTGTCACCGACTCACGATACATGCTCAGCTACTGTCGTCGCACTTGTACTCAGTGTGCAGCTCGACAGACAGGTATATGTGTACGTCAATCACCATCACCATTGTTGACTGACACGTGTCGCATTAAATGATGGTTAATTATAATAATGATTATATTTATAATCACTGTTTTAGTGCTTCACAGCCTGTTTTTAACAAAGGAACCTTCTGGAAATATACTTCTCTAGCTGCACTATACTAATTTGCTTTATTTTTTAGTAACAGTTATTTTATAAATTAAAATTACTGTCCACTGAACTTCAATGACCACAACTATTATTTTTGTAATTAGTATAAACTTACTTGTGCATTTTTGTGTCTGAAACTGTGTATTGATAATGATATGATGTAATGATGGAATTTAACTGCATGACAGCGGTTTCCGAGTTCTTTCTGACATCCGATCTTGGAAACGCCATATGATGCTCACAGTAACTGCTAAATGCTACTGCACGCAGGTTGGGTAAATGGATAGAAGCCACCATCAGCATAATCTAAGCTGATTCGCGTACGTGCAAAAGGGTACTTTTTGTGCATTTTTGTTCCGAACTGTGCTGTTTTGTCTGCTTTACTGTCACAGCATGTCTTTGTTGCGTGTTGTCACAACTCAACATATTTTGACCTTTACAAGTTTATTAGACAAATTGTTGGCTTTTGTTAACAGAGTTGGCCATGACCATGAGTGTCGAGCAGTTCGTCTGCAACAGCTTAGGCTTGCGTGATTTACCTAAGAGCAACTAGTTCTATTTACGACATAAGCCATATAGCGCAAATATCCACATCTATGACCTTTGCCTATTAACCTGCTGCGTGCAGTGCTGGTTGGCGGGAAAGTGGTGCCGGGTACAAATGACAACGTGACGTCAGAGCTGACGTCATGGTCAGCGATCGTGCTGCCGGACGAGTTCAAGAGTGATGGAAAACTGCTCTACTTCTTGGCGTTCTTCGTCACCAACACTCCAGTCTACCTGCAGATATGGCGACCTCTCAACACCTCCAAACAACTGACGCTCGTCTACTACGTCAAAGTCTTCCCGCAAACACTCAACGAGGTTCAAACGGTGAGCAGCCAGCGACACAAACTTTATTTTCATGACAGTAGGTCTGAATATGTTGTTTTTTATCACTTTTGATTTGTGGGTCAGTCATACAGTTTGTATTTAATGCTATAACATAGTAAAATCTCAGTAGTTTACCACTATCTGTCTATTGTTATATTTATCGTTAGTATTTTAATTTTTTGCCATGTTTGATACTGCCTGTCATCCACACAGAGGCAGAATGAGTCATCGATTCCCTTACGCCCCAGCAATAGAGCATCACCAGACCAATGGTAATCTTTCATCAGTCTGAGTTTGCCTCTAGGCTAGTTACAAACCAGAGCAGTGCATCCTCCATAACCATCACCCATGTCATTGCAGGCTAATTAGTAGGTTGACTGAAAATATAGGACCGGAAAATGGAGGACGTGGCGTGGTAGCCGAGTGGATAGCACGTTTGACTCATGTTCAGAAGACTCGGGTTTGCGCTGCAGGTATGTCTGGAACTCTGATTACGTTTGGATGGTATACAAGCTGGTATTCTCGTCAGGTTTGATTTGTTACGGGACCTGTCGTGTTCTTAAATACATCCTACTAGCATAGCCATGTCAATTGTGCACAACGTCGTTACCAACAGGCTGATCCACCAAACGACCGCCATCCATGTGGTAACTCTGTGTTTGTTGTAGATGATGGTGCCTGGCTGCGTGGAGGTGCGTGCGTCAGACCGTGTCGGTTTCACGACATTCGAAGGTCCGACTCCGATCGCTGCGAGGTTCGACGTCGACCTGTTTTCAAGCCAGTCGGGCGTCCGCATCGCACCAGCGTCAGCGCCCTTCGACGCCATGACGCTGCCTTACGACTTCGCCCTTGCCGCCGCCTACCTTCCCAACGCCTCCTGCTAACTGTACTGCAACCAGCCAATTTGTTCGATTGGACGCTTTTGAGTGTTGAGCTTCGTTGAATTTTCAGTATCTTACTGCGTCTGGTTATATACTGCTCGGTGATTGACATTGATTTGTTGTAGGCCTAGTAGTTTTTTAAGCTTTCCTAGCGCATATTGTGACAAAAACAAGATGTTTTCCTGTCAGATTGTACTGACATTTTGTAAGTCTAAATGATATTACTGCTTATCGTCGTCATATACAGTGTATTCATATGGATGCTGTTTGCTGAACATTTTCAAGACATATAGGCCTACTATTAGAGTAGAGTAGGCTAGTTGAAAAATAGAACAAAGTGAATTATGGACTGAATAATTATAATTGTTAGCTAGCTAGCCTTAGTTATTGATTAGTTAGGCCTACTTGTTATAATTCACAGTCTGGTTTATTTCTTTTATCTTACACATATGCTAACTAATATGCTGCTATGCCGTATTACTAATTGGGCCCATTCCATGGGGCCATAGCGGTCCCCTCTGTAACGCGTTGTCGTTGTCGTCGTCGTCGTCGTGGACATCGATGCGCAGGCGGCGTGCGACAGTAGCGGCAGTAGCGACCCCTGGTGAATGACAGTGTAAAAC
>Ga0209782_1000432_pt1 | contig 17999 bp, 17 predicted proteins | sample WorMetmaBAHAMAS1_FD_187390 | JGI IMG/M metagenome (GOLD analysis project Ga0209782, IMG submission 187390) | Marine gutless worms symbiont microbial communities from Max Planck institute for Marine Microbiology, Germany - Inanidrilus... | ecosystem: Host-associated > Annelida > Digestive system...
ACATTACACACGCTGGCTCAATAGCAATTTCCAGTCCATCTTCAGTTTACTTCATCCTAGCATTCCACAACATCACCTCTGGGGAAAACCGACACAAGTCTTTTTTGGGCCAAATGACCTTCTCGTCATTCAACTCAGAGTGTCAAATCATGTATGTAAAAAACCCCAAGTACGGTAATTAATTTAAGAGCATAATATAGCCAGTGTGATGCCCGACCTACAGTTACCTTCCCGGCTGCAGAGCATGACCACTGGTCCGATAAACTAGCCAGGATAGTGAAATTATACCAATTTTAATTCCCAAATTTGTTCAACTGAACTCCTTCCCAACTCTAGTTTTTAAACTACAGAAAGTCAAAGAACACTTATTAACGATAACGCTGCATTTTGTCATGCTTCGCAGCTATTCACCTTCTTCTGTCTGTCGTCTTCGGCGTGTTTCTCAGCATTACGAACCATATTCTCGATCTCGTCTTTGCTCAGGCCACCAGAAGACTGGATAACAACTGACATAGCAAAACATCACACAAATTCATGAATGTCTGACCACGAATATCCGCTGAATCAATTCCACCGGGGAGCAGACAGTCAAGACACTGACAGCGATAAAGGTTTTCCTGTCCCACACAACAGAGAAACACGTAATTTCAGAGACGTTCTTCCTAGACATCAACTAAAATGGTACTGAAACAAATTAAAACCGAAACAACAAAACCAAAAACATGCACCAATAAACCAGTGCATCATTTGGCCTACAATGAATAAGTGCCATTTGCACAGCTATTTCTTTCCCGCCGGACAACCCATATATTCCAAAACTATAACAATTCAGCCTGAATGTTTTTATGTGTAGTGGTCTTCCATTAAGTTCTTCCAAAGTGTACGAGAATTATCTCCACATGCTTCGCAATTAAGTGACCATACCAAACCCTCTTGAAATATGGGATTTGTAGCCAATCTGACAGTCAGGCCAATCAATCAACCCTACTACAGTTATTCCTTCTTAATATAGTATGACATCCTTCATAATAAAATCAATACTCTTCATAAACTACCCCTTCTTCTCTGGCCCACCTCTCAGTACAGCATGCTCCATGTTTTCATTCTTTCTCAAAACACGACTAGCATCCACGCATATTATTGTAACAGGCAGTAAGTAAAAACACTCCACAAGAAACAAATCTATCGGACTTACTCTGCTGTTCCTTGCCGGTGCCCTTGTCACGAGCTGACACGTGGACGATACCGTTTGCGTCAATGTCGAATGTCACCTCGATCTGAGGTACGCCTCGTGGTGCTGGGGGAATACCGACCTGTATATCACACACACAGTCGTCACTAGCTCGACAAGAAACAGCCGGTGAAATTTCTATAATAAAATTATGAAACCTAAGTAGTAATATCATCATGAATATAATGCGAGCAGCATACTTCACAACTGTTTGTGACCTGAACTTTGATCTTTTGAACTTAAGAAGAAGAATGCATGCTGACCGACTGCCATGCACTACATGTCCACCAACTTTGGTGTTGATAGCTCAAACCATTTTTCTTTTAGAGTGCGGACAGTCAGAGAACCAGACATATGCACCCAAACACACCGAGGCACTGATGCAAATGATCACTCCACTGCTGGCCTGGATAACGACGCAATGCAATACGAAATACGTCTATTGATATCTACACAAATTTCACCAAAGTACACGCAATGATACAAACCAACTGAAATTGGCCAAGCAGTTTGTTGTCAATGGCCATTTCACGTTCGCCCTGATGTACTTTAATCTCGACTTGTGTTTGACCATCAGCGGCTGTTGAAAACACCTAATGTTCACAAACAGATGTGCAGAACTTACTCCAGTTCGTAGTGCACAAAACCATATATGGCCATTACACATACACAGGCCAACCTAAACCCGTGCGGGCACCTGGATCTAATGCGTCCTAGAAGCATTGTAGATTTCGGCACTATACAGACTGTGTTTCTGTTTACCTTATCAACTGCTTATTTCTCTTTCTTATTTACTTCTGCTTTATCTTTTCGTTTGAGAATAGGTCCGCCTTGTTTCCAGGCCGGACTAAACCTGGGTTATAATTTGTTTCGGTTTATTTTATTGTTCAATTAAAAACTGGGATAACCAATTCAAATCTGCTCAATAGGCATCAGCTGTAGGCATCAGATTGAAAAAACACCAACAAGTCTTTTTTAAGTTATTAATATGAAGCAATAGCAAAGTGAAATCATATTATAAAGTGAATAAATTAAAACAAAAACCTCAAATTAACTCATTATAACTTCAACAATTTGCACAATCTATCAGCAAAATTTTTTTTTAAAAGTCTAAGATAGAGAATAAAGCCGAGCTTTCTAACCTGGCTCTTCTTAGTTGGAATGGTAGTGTTGCGTGCAATCAGTTTAGTGAAGACGCCGCCGAGCGTCTCGATGCCGAGTGAGAGTGGTGTAACATCTAGGAGAAGAACATCAGTCACATCTCCAGCTAACACGCCGCCCTGTCATACAGCTGCTCGACGTCAACATCTCTTCCAATTTTCTTTTCTCTAGTAAGCCTTATAGCTAGAAATCTACATTTCAGATGCTGATCATGTTCATCATTTGTGACTCTCTGATAGCACATGCTAGGGATCAGTTAACAGAACGCTCGGCATTATGCGGCGGCATCCTTAGTTACAGGTATATGCAAGTATATGAATATGGTTATTGTAACGAACACCTGAAAAGTGTTAGTTGGCACGAAACAGCCACACAAACTGGAGAGTTGAGACTTGGTGCATATGCAACAAATATATAGCCCTTCCGGCAAGTTTGCCGAGCAGGCTAAATAAGTCTAAGAAAGACATTTGTATTAAGTTCATCCTAACAAATAGATAGGTAGATAGCAGACTTTGCCCACAGTGTGCAAAAGTAACTCAACGACAGTGCAAACATCAATCAACTGAAGGAAGCACCTGTATTGCTGCACCCATAGCGACAGCTTCATCAGGGTTCACCGACTTACTCGGACTTCGACCAAACAGCTCATTCACCGTCGCCTGAACCTGCAAGTGATACACATCTTGTATAGCTAATTTAAAATCCTTACCGACGTAGAGAAAATTACTAATTAAATTATGCGACACAACCAAAACAGTCTTGCTCGTTCATCGACATTTCCATGACCGATCTGAGGTTTATTACATCACTACTGACAGAGTAAGCAAGTTGTCTCAGACACGGCTTAGTTGGCAGCATTGATTAAATTTAGGTCATGCTGTGTTAACTGGTTAATAATTCGATACCAGTCTTACGAAACACTACACAAAATTATATAGAAAATGTTCAACAGAAACATAAACTTTAAATCCCCCACCTCCTTCATTTTGGAAGAAAACCTGCAGAGATAAATGACATCTACGTATTTTACACGAAACAATCAACAGTGTGATACTACTCCAAAATATTCTCATAGTCAATACATAACTGCTAAAAAGCAGTCCATTACGAAGAAGTACTCAGACATTACCAAATTCTGTGCACAGTCGCCTTCTGATAAATGTCAATACAAGAGAATTCCTGGATCCCACTTTGTTCCCATATGAGGATATACACCCCCAAAATGTCATGCAAATCATACTTAATTACATAAGGTATGTTTGGGATTATAATTAACAAACGTTTGATAATACGTATAATATTTTTACAATAAGACTCACTCAAAAATTTAATAATCTTAGTGTGAAAATGCCCGAAAAATTGCATATAACAGAATTTCAGGTATATTACAAAGTTCACTGAATGACTAGTACCAATGCTAAACAAACCAGTGTTGCAATCAATAAAACAATCAATATGCACAGTAAGCACCCACCTTTGGCATTCTGGTCATACCACCAACCAACAACACCTCTCCAATGTCCGTCTTTTTCACTTCGGCGTCCTGCAAAGCTTTCTGACACGGCCCAACGGTGCGCTTGACGAGGTCCTCAACAAGTGACTCGAACTTGGCACGGGTCAACTTGGTGTTCATGTGCTTTGGACCTGACTGATCCATCGTCAGGTACGGAAGGTTAATGTCGGTCTGAACCGAGGATGACAACTCGATCTTTGCCTTCTCTGCCGCCTCCTTCAGACGCTGCAGTGCCATGTTGTCCTTTGTGATGTCGATTCCTTGCTGAAACACCATCACAACACTACAGATCATAACAGGGCGTGGCTGTTAGTTGTTTATTTTTCATGCTAGACCAGTCAGCTTTCGGTATATTAGTCACATGATTACCATGTTTACGTACCAAACACCTACCAGGTAGGTACTGTTAGGCGACAAAAAATGGGCCTTATATCTACCACAACGTGATCACACCAACTGAATTCAGATTCAGCATCACTCAAACTTTCTTAGTTATCACTCAAAATTATGCAGGTTAATGATGATGAATTTGATGAAGCATGTTTAACAGTAGGATTCAAAGTTAACAAATTACTGAACGGTCAAACTGTTTCATAACAACAACCACGAAACTGCAGATCTTAACTTTCATGCAAGCGTCAAGAAGTTATTCCAAGTTCAAGGCTGAATGTCATGTGCAGTTTATGATCTCTTGTTCATGCGCGATTTATTGACTTATGGTTAACCATCCCACTCGATACAAAATAGGTCATTTTAGTGATGCTCTTCCCAGCCAATCTCTTAGCTAGTACCAAGAAATCTTGTTCATGGACTAATTCGTGGAAAACTTCCCAGGTTACAATAGAAAGGAGTAGTATAAGAAATTAACATATTCAACCATGTTTTAGCAGCTCTGTGTGATAAATAAATCAAAGCAAATATGCTATAAAGAAAACTCGGAACAGGTTCAAATTCCTTTACCTCCTGTTTAAATACAGAAACAAGATGCTTCAGCAAGACATTGTCGAAGTCTTCACCACCAAGCAGTGTGTCGCCATTGGTAGATTTCACCTCAAAAACACCTTTTTGAATCTCCAAGATGGATATATCAAATGTTCCTCCACCAAGATCATACACGGCGATACTGAAAATCATCATGTGGCAAAATCAGTAAACTGACGTCGTTAAAAAAACGTTTAACGACAAGCGTTCACCAAATTTAGGAAGTGAATGCAGCCACACAAACTAATCTCCATGGAGTAATCGGAGATTGGTTCACCAATTACTTGTAGAGCAAAACCCAAATATGGATTACCGAGAGGAAAGTACGGCACCTTAACAATCAACAACAGCTGTAACAGCAATGGAAATCTGACTGAGGCCACCCATCTGACATAAAAATACGTAACTTCAGAGATATTCTTTCCAGCCAATCAGTTATACTGGTATGGAACAGGGACAAACTAAACTGAACACTACAAACAACAAAGTCAGACAGGCACCAGAAAATTACTGCTATGATACTATAACTAAAACAAACAGGTACAGTTGCCTTGTATGACATTCCACCTGGAAATGGAAAGGGGCTGTTTTTGTAAGATAAGGGACTCAGCAAAAGAAAAATAACTCGGTGAAGAAAACAAATCATCAGACATAAATGTGAGAACCACAACCAGGTGAATCTAAACTGTTTGTCGTTGTTACTGAATGTAAACAGTGTAAATGGAATGTTCGTTTAAGTAACACTTCTGACGGTTTGTAACAAAAATCCTACTGTGCCTGTCAGTAAGTGTCTCTCTGCAACAATTACATTTTGCACTGTTATCGAATCTTGAAGTCGCTAATAAAAAAGCCGTCATACTTGTTTTCATTTTATTTCAAAGAAAACACATACTTGTTTCTTCAGCTTACTCAAGCTATATGCTATCTGTCTGTTAAGGCCAACTGTTGTGTATACCTGAGCTTAGATTTACAGATATTTGTCAGAAAATGTCAAACAAAATCAACATGTCATGCAAAATGCATACAGTTTATCCTCAGCTTTGTCCATGCCATAAGCAAGCGCAGCAGCAGTCGGCTCATTGATAACTCGGAGCACGTTTAGTCCAGAAATCTGACCGGCATCTTTAGTAGCCTGTAATATTACAATACTACAGTTAATGTTTCATCCGACAACAACAGCATCATGTCGCATGACCAGCTGGTTAATTTTCAGTTTTCGTCACACTGGTCGCATCCACACCAGTAAGCATATAATGATGATGATGTACTAACGTACACATCTTATCTTTATAATCTCCTCCAAGTACACCATCCATAACGAGTTCTCCGTTCTTCAACCCAGAACTTCTCCAGGTACCATACATACATTCATGTCTACTGATTTTGGTCAACGTGCCTTTAGTTACAACTCCCTTGCAACAGGGAATTCCATTCTTACCTCCATTAAAAATTGTTCGTCTTTACACAGTTTCAAGCACCACCTAAAATCACTTGACACACTTCCGTGTTTCCACCTGGCGACTGCCCACACCTCTGAGTCATGCTTAGTGCTCGACTGACTATGTGCACGTTCATAATTTTTTGTATTATTATTATTATGATGTGCCAACGTCAGGACAGCAATGCTGCACAGTATCTGGCCAGATACTGAACATCAGTCTCTGAGACTATCATGACAGGATCTTCATCCAGCTGCCAGCAACCAACTGACAGTTCTGCCACCTCGGCAGATCAAATATGGTGGTCAGGCATTCGCTAATGCCAGCCCGTTCACGTGGAACTCACTGCCTAAACATTTACCTCACCTTCCAATTGGCGTTCATACAGCATTTCAATTTTCGGCCGTCTACTTAGCACATTCCTCTTCTGAGAGTATTAACGTACACAGTGCATTCGAGACTGGCAATGATGTGCTACATATATTCACGTTCTACATTACTGTTTTTGAATGATTAATTTACAAGTACTGTCACTCAAAGCCTTGATCTCAACTTCCCAATCAGTAGCCTGGCAGCACCCTTTCTTCGTCTCCCACCAGACTCCTGATGTAACTGCTAGCTATCCGACATTAGTTGCCCTTTAATACATTTATAAGTATGTGCAAAATGGACGTTAATATCATCAAAAAGTTGTCATGTTCAACCTGTCTCTGTGAGTCATTGAAGTAAGCTGGAACAGTAATAACTGCATTTTTAACAGACGTTCCCAAGTAGTTCTCTACAACATACATTAACCAATAATTTCCACACAATGATACAAATGTCACAGCGTACCTCGGTGAAAACACGTTGGTCCTATGCTGTGCCAAGCCCAGCCAGTAATGAGGCTTTCTATGGGACAGCCATACTGATACATAACCAGCTACACGGGTAAACCCAGCCTAGTGACTGCCATCATCAAAGTAAGTACATTTGTATAAATGGAGTATAGCAGTTCGCAAACATGCCTCACTGTAACGGGAACTCACGTGTCATATGAGATCACACAGTGTTACCTGCCAATCGGCAGTGGTGACCTTTCCGCATCATCATGAGTCGAGACTTATGAAAGAGCTGAGGTATGGCAACTGGCACAAGTTAGTTAATGAAGGATCACATTCACACAGTTCTAGCTACTACCGATGTCCATTATCAGTAAATGGAATGAGCTAACTTGCTATTACTCCCCAGCAGTTGAGTATCACCACTCTGCTAGGCACTCATTTTCCACCCTGTTGAGGGCACAGAGTTAAATATTCTATCTAGAGTCAATACGTCCAATTAGAACAGCAGAAAATTTTGAGGCCTCGCTTGGCTTCGCTAAGCTACATGGCCGCCGGTCGAGCGACGTCATTTTGTTGAAGTAAGTAAGTAAGCCGTCATCTTGCTGTCAGTTTACTATGTTCGTTGCTATTTAGTGTATATCTATTCTATGTTTAGTTCCTCCGTTTAGTTGCCTTCCTCCGTTAGTAGCTTGTGGCCATGTTTTGCCGGTGCGTACGATGGCTTCGGCTTGGCTGGCCAGCATGCGGGCCGTGGTTGAGGGTAGGAGGCTGAGCTGGTATAGGGCTACTTGTTAAATACATAAAAGTGGTCTTGTTGCCCAAGACGGCCATCGGTCCCAGAATTAACTGGGCCCAATGTAGAGTAACTTCGATGATACACCCAATGCCATTATTGCTACACTAAACCAGCTCAAGCAGGACAACGATTAGTCGATTACCAGCGGAAGCATGCAATGTGGATAAAGGGGTACACTGTGCAGTAATCTACATCGGAACTACAGTTTTGTAGCATAATTTCCACCACTGTCCATGTCCAACAGTCAACATCTGAGCAAGGATGACCGTCTGCAGTATCAAATTATCAACGGGTAGATTTGCACAGCTATTCTATGCTGTATTGTGCAGCACAAGTGTGAGCACACAGAGCAATCTTGTTGATGACTGTCAGTTTAAATTACAGAGCTTTCTTTGCATGTTTCTCTTATCAATCAATCAATCAATCAAAAAATTTTAGAGTGGTCCTAGTAAATATAATCACTTCAGGAACCACTGTCGATGGGGTAAGGTCTATCGGTCCAGTATAATGTCAGGGAAGGACAGAGAAAACAGATAGGTTTTCAGTCGCTGGTGGAACATGAACAGAGTGGGAGCTGAAGTAACAGTGTCCGGCAGATTGTTCCATGTTGGACCAGTTTTCTCGTCTTAAGGTTAGTTTCTCTGCATCGCTGTACATTTTCTGTATGTTTTTTTTGGTTGATGTGAGCTTAGCTGTTGAGTACCACAGTAACCTACTGCACTGCCTCCCAACCAATCTGTTATGTGTCAAGTGCGATGTTCAATGCTGCTCATTCACTCTTGCAACGTAAGCTAAGTCTGACTTATCCAGTTTGTGTTTTATATTTCGTACATTTGTGTGTTATATTGCTTAGCTGTGTAAAAGTGTGCGATTGTCATATCAATGAAAGGCTACTTACTTACTTACAAGTCTTACAGGAAAACAGTTACTGATGCGGCACTGCCACATAAGCCCACGTGGTCTCAGAAGAACTTTGGTTGTCCACATCAGCCAAAGCCAGTAGAAATAACACACAAGTGCATAGTTACCGGCAGTTTCCTTCATTTTCGTCAAAACAAATGCACCAATCTGACTTGGGGAATACACTTTTCCTTGAGCTTCAAGCCATGCATCACCATTAGATGCTTTTACAATTTTGTACGAAAGATTTGGCCTGAGAACACATACACATTTGTACTGGTTTATAATGCTCTGCTAATTCAAACTGATACGTTAAAATGTAGCACTAGGTCATGTGACGTATCAGCCGTTGAAAACAATGAAAAGCTAAACATCACACAACACAAATACGCAATCACGGCATGTGTGAGTGGAGAGAGCGGATTAGACCTGATGTGACAAGGACGTCATCACACGATCATCTTCGTCCCAGCAGAATGATGGCATAACGCTGGTCAGTGGCACTTTGTGGATGAGCCCCATTAACGGTCATGCCTTCGGTCAGTATAACGAGATCCCCGTCACTCAGCCCCTCCCCCTCTGTGCAACCACAGGTCAATCAAGGCATATGACGATCACTTGATCAGCCTGTCTGAGCCAATGCTTTAGACAAAACAACCATTCACAGCACCCTGCCAGAGGCCACCCCCATTGACGGCCTTAGTTATCAACGTGGGTGGTCACCATGGGAGGGAGCCACCACTGATATGCCTCTGCATGCTGAGGATGATTAGTACCTACATATAAATGCACTAGTATAAGGTTACTAACTGATTACCACCACCGGCAGCAGAAAGCATGGCACACTGCATCACAATTCATCAGTACTGACTTGGCCAGTTCACACAAAGTAAAATTACTGAATCGGTCTAGTCCTTTTTTGTGGATCGTCGTAACTCTAATTCATGGTACATTAACGACTTATTAACATTACAGAGATGCTAACATTTGAAAATGAAAAATAGGGATTCATGAGGCTGGGGGTCTGTGGGCCGCCTAGGCCACCAGCGGGGTCCAGGGGCAGCGCCCCGGTGGGGCTGGATGGGGCAAAACCCACCCCCAAAGCCGAGCAATTTAGTAGCTGAAAAGGCCCTTTCAGCTACTTAATGGGCTCATCAGGGGAGGTTATGTGTAACACAACCACAGTAAAATCTAACCTCTGCAGGTCAGTAGGAAGGAAAGTACTAAATAGATGTAAAATTAAGATTAAACTTACAGCATCTACCATGAAGTCATGATCAACTAGTTCTACATCTTGCAATAACGGGATATTTAATTGTGTACTCAGCACGATACTTCTGCAGAACTTTTCTCTTCTACGCTTTTATAGGCGTTGACTCAGACTCGAAATTGTCTACGTTCGAATTCGACACTTTTCGTTAATCTCGAGCGCAAAAAAATAAAAACATAAACATGGCTGTGACCCACATGACATGCACACTATTGAGAACACAGCAGGTCAGCCAATAGTGTGCATGCATGTAGTATGGGTCGCAGCCTCGTTCTGACCAAGGTGTTTATTTGAATACAGGTCACATGTTTACATTCATTAAAATTCTCCGACGTCGTCGTTTACATGCACTAATGCGAAACTTGGGCAAGAAAGTCTGTAAAAAGAGGAATTTCATCATTTCCGCTCGGGATGGCAGAAAACTGGTTATAAAGCAGGAAAATTCCGTCAAAAGCGGGAATGTTGGCATCTCTGACATTAGTGGAGGTTTACAGACCTATTACTAATCAAAATCTGCACTTATATTACATCTACAACATAACTATTATTTTAATCACTTACAACCATTAGCAAATGCACATTGCATACTCAATTTCACAATAAAAACAAGAAGGTCTTAGCTTTACATGTCTTTCTTCACTTCTGCGTCATCGTATCTCCGTCCAATTAGACGCTTAGTGGCATACAGAGTGTTTTTAGAGTTAGTGACGGCTTGTCGTCGTGCTGGCATCCCTACCAGCCGTTCATTATCGCTGGTGAATGCAACCACCGATGGAGTCGTTCTGGCACCTTCGCTGTTCTCCAGCACCTTCGGTGTCTTGCCCTCCATGACGGCCACACAAGAATTAGTTGTTCCAAGGTCAATACCAATGACATGGCCTTTGACTTTGTCAGATCTGTAAGCCAACAGCAAACACCTCATTACTCTTTTATACATGTAATCAGCAGTGCACAAACTTAACATCAGTCAGTTACTAGTAATATTCATACAATCCTCAGAACATATATGCAGTGGTTAATTTAAAATCAAGGTGTTTTAATTTTCACAGCTGATTTAACTCCCATGTATTGCAGCCATAATAAATATCAAATTATCAAGTCTAAACCATCGTAATTATTTACTGATATTAAATTCACTTACGCAAATCTTCTACTTGTGGTAAACTGACCAACTGTTGATGCAGCTGCAGACTACAAACACACATATCATCAGACAAATATATCGTAACAACATGTCAAACATAACTCTTTAGGTAATGTTATTCCTATAGTAACCAGTAACCAGCCATATAAGCCAATAGTTAATACCATCTTCAACGAGTTAAGTTTTTATTTAAATTACTTGTTACAAATTATTGCACATATTTTAGTGGGACAGCTTTATGGTTGACAACTCCAGACAAGATTTCCATCCTTGAAAGTGTCATAAAAGGGACACCAGTCAAAGCTAACGAAAATAATCAAGTATAGTATGAAAAGGTAGTGCTAATAAAAATTTACAACCTGAATTATATTAAAATGCTAAAACTACTATTAACACATAAAGACCACAAATTAAAACTTTTGATTAAATTTTTAATTGCCAGGTGAGAAAATGCGGATCTGCGGATGTGTGGATATTTAGGGTTAGTAGTTAGGGTTTTGGGTAGGGTTAGGTTTAGACAGTTTTCCTCTCCACACATCCGCATTTTACCCGTGGTCACTCAACTCACTGCTTACATGATGCAACAGAAAGCTTGTAGACCGCGTGTGAGCTGCTGGCGTACAAATTTTAAGAAAGTACAATGGCAGATTCCGAGAACACAGCATATTGAATATCGCAATTTACGAAGCCGCAAATATCACCAATGGAAAACTTTTTTTTAATTCAACAACAGAAAAGCATGCAATTCAATAACACAACACAAGACATTACGCATGCGCATCGCTACTACTAATTACTAAACTGGTTGAGGCGCTGAAATAGTTTGGTCTTTAGGTGTTTCGGACAATGTTTCATGGTTTTCAATTTTTCGACAACCACAGACATGTTTTCAGCCTAGGATAAGTCAAAGACAGAAGGGTTTCAACTCTACTAATCAACTTCAACAATCATGGCCATTCACGGGTCCGTTCAATTACCAAAAAGGCGAAAGTCGGCGAAAGCCGGTGGAAAGATAACAAAAACCTATGCTGACACCATAGTGATTGGTGAATGTTTGCTTTGTTGTTGTTACACATAAATTTACTTGATTTTTGCTTTATTTATAAGGTTCTGTTTGTTATTTGTGTTTAGAATGACGAACCTGTTTTTCTGTTTTGTCTATTTCGCCATTTAATGTATAGAGAGTAGTGACACGTTGAAACAAGTGTGTGAAGTTGATACGTTATATGGGCGTCGCTGAGGGCGTGGCCACCAGCTGGTGTAATTTTTTGTGTTCTGTTATATATGTGGTTAATTTTAAATTTTAACTATTTGACTATCAATCTTTGTACTTCTATATAAATACAATAGCATGGTTACATATCATGTTGATTATTGCTCTTGTGGGCACCATAATATAACAAAATATATAGACAGAGACAATAGAAGCTCTGGAAAAGGTGCAGCAAAAAGATAACAGTACGGGTGAATGGGCCCGGCATCCTGAAAAATGCATTGCATTGTATCACGTGTGTGACTGTTCCATTGGAAGTAGTTCGTGGTCGACAGTCATATTGTTTTCCCAGCGTGATGTATTATTGTGCGAATGGTGTTGGCCCGTCGGCATGCCAGGCTTTGTGGAAATCCCAGTCGTAAGTAATGTAGGCTTAGAAGTGGACCAGCATCTGTGGAAATACAATGGGAAGTGGTGCAATGGTTTTAGCCAAGGTGCTGCCCTGCTTCACCCTAGCCAAGATAACTAAAATTTACCAGCATAAGTCATCTTATAGTAAAAAAAAAACTAAAGATGTGTCAGATTTATGTTGTTTTTTGGCTAGAGTACTTGCTCGAGTTTTTTGAGTACTTAGGCTATTCCAAACCACTGGTAGTAGTTAAAAATGTAAGTAAGTTGAATTAGATAATTCATCCCATATATGTTATGTTTAGTGAATCTTAGTAGGTTGGCGAGTTATACTTGTTGTCTATTGATGTTTTGTTTTGTGTAATTCTGTGGTAAAGTTGTTGGCAAATGTTACTTTTTTACGATGTCAGAGTTTTAACAAAAGTTTGTTAAGTTACTTGAACTGTGACATGCTGTGAATTTGTTACATTGTTGCTCTGTTGTATTTTTGTGTTATGCAGATCATCACTTCCATCAGTCCGGAGAATTGCTTGTAGAGCCAGATAAATTAGAAATGTATGGCTGTGAATGCTGTTCGTAAAGTGAGAATAGTTTGCTACGTGCTGTGACAATGAATGTGGCAGATGACAGTGATGAAGATATCTTCAATGCAACTGAGAGGCCAGCATCGGGCTGTGATAGTATTAGTCATTTTGTTCAGTGTGCAGAAGATGAAACGTGTTGCGAAGTGCTGCAGTTACCCAGCTCACGTAATGCTGAAATATGTTCCCTGGTTGACTGTCCAATGGAGTCAGTTATGATAACACACCATGAAGGAGCAGTTCAGCTTGCATGTTCTGACTCTGATTATATGTGTGACTTAGAGAACGGGCATCGGCACGACACTGCCGATGTGCCACACTCAGGGTCGTTAGGACGCGAATCACCCGTGGGAATTGATCCTTCCATAGCTACTCTTCACTGTGATGGTGCTGACCAGACAAATGATAGTATTGCAATTACTGATTATGAGACAGCATCAGATAACTCTTTGACTACAACTGACGTGAAACCGAGTAGTCAAACTAGACAGTCTGTAGATAGTTGTGTTAGTGTTAATTCCAATGAACTGGATGATGAGTTGCTTGCAGAACTTGAGAATGAGTTCAGTTGCACAACGTCATCTGTCCAAATCGATTCTCTTTCATTAGATCACTGCAACACAGATGGACTTATTAACTCACAAGTTTATCGGCTTTCTAATGACGACCTGATGTCAGCTTTTGTGACTCTACAACGGCGTCAGCAAGCACTTGAATGTCGGCTGCAAAATACTCTTGAAGCCAAGAAACATCTTGAAACAGAGAATGGTCGACTAGAGTGCAAGTTGAATGCGTACCTGGAGGCTTTAGAAGCTGCAAAACGAGATGCTGATTCCACGCAATTAGAAGTTTGTAATTTCCAGTGTACTATTGAGTTGCTAAATGTATCTCTAGGCAGTGCTTACAACTGGTGAGCACAAAGCACAAACGAGGGCTAGAGTGGAGCTCCGGTATGGTTGTGTTAATTTATGTAGCAACTTAACTTTTTTAGAGCTTTGTTCTGTTATGTGCCTACATGGATTTGCTTATACAAGAGCTTGTTATTTTATTGTGTGCCTTAGTCCAAATAGGCTGGTAACTTTCTATCATACGATAAAAAAATGGCATAAATTGAGTATTACATGTATTTATAACATGATACTAAATAATTTTACTTCTTTTTTAAATCTCTTACGTAATGACCACTGTGTAAATTAATAGGACAACATCATTTGGCAAAATAGGCATTGATGTTGCAAATTACACTGGAGTTGGCAACATCTTAACAGCACAAGGTGACATTGACAGCAGCAAAAGGCAGCAACGTGTAGAAAGTTAGAAACGGCTCCCTTTCATAGGTCATTGAGTCCGTAGATGGATATCAAATTCATGCCACAGTCTGTGATTATGGTCAGTTCAGAGCGAGACCCGTGGTTGGCGTCTGCCCCTTGACCGGTATTAATTTTGCATCTACTGAAAGTATCTATGTGGCTCGTTACATACCAAGATGGTATACTCACAAATGGTTATCCACCAATTGCAGTACTAGCCAGGTTTTACCAGGGTTGATGTAAAGTAACTATTCCTGATGAGCACAGTGATGTTACTGCAAGGCCACCTTGCCTTTGATGTGATGAAAAATCAAAGGAGAGAGTTTGGGGTAAGATTATGGTATGATACCCCTACTGTGGGGATACTGGGAGTGTGCTGGCTCGTACAACAGCTGTATCACTGGCTACCATTGCACAAACAAAATAAGAAAGTACAAGTCTTGTTTCTGCATACAGGCAGTGTGTGTTGGCTTTGAATGTCTGTATGTGAAATGCCCATAGTGGCAGTATGTAATAATGGTGTATGATGTTCTGCTGCAGTTTGAGGCTTCGGTTGAACAGAAACAGAAAGAAATAGATGAATTGTCAGCAAAGCTTCAGCAACAACACGAAAGCCATCAGCAGTCTGTTGTTGTACTAGAGAATGAATGCCAGCTCAAAGTTGATGAGGTAGTGTATAATACAGAGCAGAATCATATTTGAAAAAATATACCCAAAAATTCTTGATACCTCTCATGACTGAGATTTACTGTTATTGCACTTAAATGTCCATTTTACATTATTCCTTCTAGTAAAACTTGTATTTATAGTAACTAATTTGCACAAAAAATTAGTATTTATAGCTGAAAGAATGCTGATTGTAACTACCTGAAATTCTTGGGTGGTTTGTGCAGTTAATGAATGAATTGTGGCATCAGTAAATATGTTGTTCCAGTAATGGGATTTAGCATGGAAGATAGATACTTGATCGAACTGTTGCAAGAGAGTGCAATAATTTGGAGTAACTTGCATAGAATGATTTTTTTTACAAAATATGGTGAGCAATGCAAGAAAGAGTGTGCAAAAAGATGTGAAATGTTAATAAGTTGCAAGAATGCATATGCTGCAACCGAACTCGGCAGACAAAGCTTTCACATTGCAGCACCGGCCGTCTGGAACAATCTTCCTGATCAGCGCTACTCACTGTTCATCTCTAGAGGACAGTTTCAATGTGGCCTAAAAACCAACATCTTCCAGCAGGTCTACAAGCTCTGAGAGCCTTGTGCTTAAGAGTGTATCAGACAGAACTGAACAGGAACGTGTTGAGAAATGTTGAAGAACAGGAGTGCCTGGATCAGTCTGTTATAAACTCTGCTATCAGACGATAGCACTGTCGACATTTTGAGTACAGACTGAATTACTGTTGCTTGCTAGACTGTGTGACTGAGTTCAACATTTGATGCTTGAATATTTGAGCCAAAAGACATGAATAAATGAATGACTACGATTATAACTTGCATCTTTTTTGAGTGCTGATACATCATTGTTGCACAGTTTAGCAGTTATCATTAAATGCATCTGTTTTAATGTTATACTTCAAGGCTAGACTGTGATAAGTTTTCTTCAGATGGGTTTATAAGTCTTTTGAGATAACATACAAAACTACATTATTTCCAAACAGAATGTCAGAATGTCATGTCCTAATTAACCTTCTGAAAGTTATTGTTTGACTGTAATCTGTCTCTTGTTGCTGTTTTCTTAAGACTGCGTGTTTATGTATATAATTGAGAATATGACCGTGCTATGAGCCGGTGCAGTTATGCTGTGCGAGAGAAGAACTTGTTGTGGTTTGCAGTTGGCCGTGTTGGAGAAAGAGCATCAGCTCGAGAAGGACAGTCTAGTGATGCGCTACGTGCAGGCGGAACATGGTAACAATGAGCTCGCCGAGCGGCTGCAGAAGGTCGAGACCAAACTCCGCGACTGGACCAAAGAAAGAGACGTCGCGCTTGGCAAGTGGAAAGCACTGAAAGAAGAAAAGGCAAAACTGTCGGACTTGTGTGAATCAAAGGTTGAGAAACGTGGTTTATTATTATGGATTTGGTGTATATATTGATGACATTACTTGTACTGAAATATCGTGTACATCGTTATTATGTTGAACCAGTCTAACCAATTAGAGAAAACCTCATGCAAAGTTATACTGACCAGTTTAGCAGAGAATACTGCTGCTGTTACTTATTTGTAGTCTCAAATTTAATATCACCTTGTTATTAACGATGCCTTTGTTTCACATTTTAATTATTATGCATAGCTGAAAACAGTGAATTTTTCTCTAGTGACATGTACCTTTGAATGTGACCTAGATATAGTCAAGGTAAACCATTGTGCCAAATATCTAGGTTTAAGGTCAGTTTGTTTGAACCTTATTGTTCTGATTGACACACAGACACTTCTAATCTACTTTACCTGGACTACTAAAATGGTGGTCAGTAGCCACAAATGGCCAGCCATTCAGTACTAACCGTGCTCAGTATAGAGTAACTGTCTTGAAGTGACTAATGCAATTACTACTTGGCCTTGCCAACACATTTTAACTGCATGGGCAACGTTTAAATCAGAAGCGCAAGGCTCTGCAATGCTGGCAGGGTTTTCACCTGTTGATTACCTGTTGCAGTGGTGGATGCCACAGCAATACTGCCACTGATGGGCAGCAAGCGAGTTGCCAGTGTATGTTTTATAATCTTGATAGAATTGCACATTATAGAGAGCTGAGAAAACCTGCCTCCATGCGTCAGTGGGCTAACATTGAGCTGCAGTGCAGTGAGCTTGGCTGGCTAGCTTGGTGGCGTGGGTTCGACTCCCGCTGCTGCCAGCATGTCGAGTCAGGTTTCTGCATGCTATGAGATTAAAATTCTCGGGCCGGTACAGAGGGTTCGCCTGTGTCCTCTTTCAAATATGACAGCACATCACACCCGGATTAGGGGCATCTGGGTGTGGTGAGAGCTGCCGGTGTGGATAACAGATGGCAGGGACCAGCAGTCCTATAGGAGGGCCGCACTTTGGCACCCTGCCAGAGAAACCCACCGGCTAAGCTGGGCTCTGTAAATATACACTGTGTCTCAAAAAAAACGACAATGACGTTCTACGCTATAACTTCAACGCACATCAACCGATTTTGATAATTTTTGGCAGAGATATTGCTGAATGAATATGCTATTAAATGGTAATTTGTTATCCCACCTCTCCTAA
>Ga0209782_1000433_pt1 | contig 17982 bp, 12 predicted proteins | sample WorMetmaBAHAMAS1_FD_187390 | JGI IMG/M metagenome (GOLD analysis project Ga0209782, IMG submission 187390) | Marine gutless worms symbiont microbial communities from Max Planck institute for Marine Microbiology, Germany - Inanidrilus... | ecosystem: Host-associated > Annelida > Digestive system...
GTAAGTAAGTGTGTGTCATTAGTATTCGCTAGGGGGCGCCGAGTGGGCTATACGCTAGGCTTTGCCACGCATTTCTAGTAATTTATTATAATTCAGTAAAAAAAATACATGGTACGAATTTTTAGAAACATCGGTATCGGCGATTTGCTGATGGCGATTCGCCGATGTTCCAGCTTGCTCCGATGTTGCCGATGTTCGATGTCCGATGTGTACATCGGCCGAACTCTATGGCAAATAGTGTTGTGCCTTAGTAAAATGGCCAATTATTTAAATCTACCGTGACATCATTAGCAAGGCAAACTATAGCCTTACCTACCATTGCTACCGAGCTAGGCATTGTCAGTGCCAGTACCTCCAGTTCAGTGGGTGTTGATAAATACTGAAAGTTATCGTAAGCTACCCTAACTAAAAGCATATTTTGATAACTTTCGATAGCTTTAGGTATTTATCGACACCAAATTCAACTTCATGCTGACTTTATGCACCTTAAAAGTGTTTTTAGCGCGAGATGTAATATATACATATACAATATATACATCTAATGCCCAACACCAGTCCATATAATGTAATATATACATCTCGCACTTATGCTATGATGTCAGTGTCCGTCTGTCTGTTCGTCTGTGATGTTTGTGCATGTGGTCACAGAGTGCAATGGATCCTGGATATCTTTGCATGCTTGGATAGATGGATGTCTTTGCTACTTACTGACAACGCCTCACCTGGATTGTCGGATGGGATGATGCCGGGATTTCTGGTGAAAGAGGGGGGGGGTTATGGAAAAATTGGTAATTGTATCGATATCACTTAATTTTCTTACTGAGAGTCTGTTGGATGGATGGACCGGAAACAGTAATGACGGTTTTGTTTACATTTTTATAATAGTTGGTGCTAAGAGTTTTCTTTAGTAATCTCGGTAGAAAATGCATTTTATCTGAAGAACGGTTTGTGCTAGAGCTTCCCACATCTCACGCTATGCTAGCCACTGCTAGGCCCTCTTGTTGTTGATTATAATAGTAATTTAGTATTATTAATGTTGAGTGGTATGATGGCTGATGCAGGTGTTAGCACGAGTGCAAGATGGGTTATGTGGCAAATCGGCAAATTTGTTTTGTTCTCTACCGCATTGTTTTTCCCTTGTCACTGTTAGCAGGTATTTGTTATCATACTTTAATTTTTGTTGCTGAATTTCTCTAGTTGCTCTTACTGCTGTAGACATTTTACAATCAGCTAGTCCAGTTTTTCATTTTATTTTTAGGTTAATTCTCTATGTTGTTTTGTCATATGCTGCTCGATAAAAATCAGATTAGTAGAACAAGAAAATGCAATGATCACAGTGATCACATTAGCAGTAAGGGCAATATTCATTTAGCTTGAAAGTTGTTATCGAAATACTTGGACGCGGGCACATCACACACTCAATTGCCAGAATCATTGGTAGAAAAGAATACTGTGTTATTGCTTGGTCATCCAGTTAGTTTTTTTTATGTTGTAAATTTGTAAGTGTAATAGTTATTTTTGTGCACATATGTGTCTGTGTGTCTGATGAACAGCAACCGTGGTGAGATTCAATGGATTCTCATTTGTCTACGGTTGTCTTATGTTGATTGCTCCGCTGCTGAGTGCGCCATCTGTATACAGTATCAAAGGTTAGTTGTCCGAGTAGACACATTGAGACATTGAGAACATTTACACACACACATTTGCGCAAGACGCTGTGTGTCATCATTGACAGGTCGGTTATCTGGCATGTTGCTTAACAGTTGCAGTTAGTGTTACATTTTGTTATGACAAAACTTGAAAGAAACACATCACAGAACGCCAAATAGTGAAAGTCATGGAGTTGGAAATTTTGGCGGAATGTGAGGGAAAAGTCAGAATTTCAAAAATCATATTAGTAGAACAAGAAAATGCATTGATCACACTAACCACATTAGCAGCAAAGGCAGTAGTCATTTAGCTCGAAAGTTGGTTATCGAAATACTCGGAAGTATTGGACAACTAAGTTATGATGTGAACAGCTCAGATGCCAGCTGTGCTGTTGTGGTATTTTGACAACAAAATGAATGACTGTAATGAAGTGTGACATCTCAAGAAAAGTTCTTTACTAAATGCTGATTGATCAGAGTCATGAATAAGAGAAGAACACGACCTACTGTTTTTCAGCTTGCTCAGTAGGATATATGTTTTGCCAACCTGATGTTATTTTAATATTAATTAGTGATCAACCATGAGCGTCATAGTCTCAGAAATTATTGGACCGAATTTTTCAGTATAAGTAGACCTATCGAAGGGCTTGGTAAATCTTGCATTCATTTTGCGATTGTTCATCAGCAAAATTGGCCGACCTACTTTTATTTGTTGTGCTGGCATTCCAAAACATATACACACACATAAAAGAGTGACGTCACTAACATGGAAAAGACCAATTTCATTTTAATTTTTACAAATGAGTGGAAACCTGGCTCATCGGGAGACTACTGTTGTACTGTTTCTGTCAAAATTTGCAGTAACGAAGTCATGCTTTAATGTCTGTGTTAATGTCTAGGTCACACTGGTCGGTTTCTGGTCGCATCTCTGTCACTCACAAGTCTTACACTTGCTTCACAGGCATTGTTTCAGCTCTATCTGCTTGTGCAGAGTTCTCGAGGCCTCGACATCAGTTCCTTCCTCAGCAACTGTAAGTTGCTTCACAGTTTTCTCGTCACTTATCGTTTTTGTTAGCAATTTTATTCTTTTTATACATATTTGTTTCATTGTTGGAATTTTGTGTTTAGATTTGTTTTATATTGGTAAAGATTTGCATCCAGTCTGTTGTTTATTTGAAGAGAAAAATTGTTTGTACTTTTAAGCAATTTTATCTTTACTAAAAATTCCAGCTGATGTAGCTTGTTGTACTGCAAATGGTTGTCTTTTGTTTCAGGTTCAGTTTTGGAATCAACATTGCGCCATATTGGCCTGCAGCGGTGAGTCAGTCATTTTTATATGTGTGTTGCACAGTTGCTAAAATTGTGAAAGAAACAGTTTTTTTGTGAATATGCTACCATACAAATCTCAAAAAGTTTTGCTTTATTAGTGACCTAGTGTAACTTGGAATAATTTTGAAAAATCGGGACAGTTTTGACAGGTGTGAGCCGTGTGATACATGTCTAGTCACCTGATCAGCAGCACCGGAGAACTGAAGTCAGTCATGTGATAGATGAGTTTTATAATGTGCCTTACATAGTTGATCGCACATCATGTTACAGAGTGGCAGCAAGTGAATGTTGTCTGGTACTGAGTTACCTGGGTGTCGTGGATAAAATGTGTTGTATTGGTTGTGACTGATACATGCGTCAGACTAACGGCCACCACTTGCCTCATTGTAGCTGATAGCTAACGTTAACGCTGCCCTGAACCCTAACTCTAGACGTAGCACATTACTTATAGCCTCAAAATTCGACGTCATTTGCTATAAGTTTATTTACGGTTGCAAATAGCATAGTTTCTCTGCAAAAAGTGTGATAAGTTAGGGTTTAAGATTAGTAGCGTTTAGGGATAGGGTCACTGTTGGGGTTAAGTTAGTCTGGTGCTATGGAGCTAGCAGCTGTTAGTTTGATAAGCCGATAGAGTAATTATTCATAGCCATTGTATTATAGTATTTTTTGCCCATGACTTTGCTAAATATCATGTTTCATTGACGTGCTTTTGCATGTAGAATTGATGGCAGCGAGGCGGTGTACGTGGTACAAACGGTACTTCCCGACATCGTAGCATTTGCAGCGTCACTCATCACTTTCACATGTTGTCGCATGCTGCCATTGCATCGGATAATTCCCAGCGGGGAAACACCGTCCGACGCCGACGGAATCGCGCAGAATCATCATGTGGGTTTTGCGTCGGTTCCTGGCCATCGCAACGTGGAACTGTTGACGCCGGTGCAATGTAAAATTGTCGGAGTTGCGTTTACTGTCGTGATGGTAGCTGCATGCGGCATTGTTCACCCGTCGCTGTTGAATACGCTCTATTTTGTCACAACGCTGATAGTCGCGACGTCATGGGCGCTGCGGATTGGCAGCCGGATGGGTGGCGGACGGGGTCTACAGCGACTTCGGGCATTGCTCCTTATCTACACCGCAGTTTATCTAATTCTCATGTACATATGTCAGTTTCCTTTTGCACACCAACATATGTGGGTTGAGGACCATCTTGTCATTGGAGGAACTGTCGAAAGGTATGTTCGTCGTCAAGTATCTAGTTAGAACAGATCTTTGTACTGATTGCGAGATCTAATCGGCACGGTCCAGCAGTCACAGTAATTAGTGTTGGCAGCATGTCGCCTTTGACACGGGGTCGTGGTTATCATAGTGGGTGGTTGCTCTACATGCTAAATTTGATCAACACTTAGATGAACCAGTGTGGATGGCATCAGTCACACTACTGCAGGATTGGATTACCAGCTAATTACCACCGTCCGTTGTAGGAAACATGGTAGATTTCATTGCCGTTCTTCACTACCTAATCAGGTACGGAATCAGCCGGTCTAGGCAACACGAAATTACTAAATCGGTGTGGTCCAGTATTTTGTGGATCGTTTTAACTCGTTATTATCAAGTCTAACAAGATTGCTCAAAGTAATTTGAGAACAGGCTGCAGTGCCCTGATGCCACATTCTCCCTATATTTACAATGCGGTTGCACAGATTGGCCCTGTTAATACCATTGGTGATTAAAATTTTGAATTTTTCAAAAACGCCTTATGGAAAATGGTCATCATTTTGAAAACTGTTAGTCACTTTTATGCAATAAAACTGCATAAGTCGTAACAACAAAACTGTTGCTGAAAATATGGGCACGTTGCAAGGCGAATATCGGTTTGATAAAAGCACAATGCATACTTACAGTTGTAGCAGAATACTCCAAGTTGGAGGTGCTTTTCTCTAAAGTAGCCTTTTATTAAACTACTTTTGCTTTGTTACTTTTTGCTGTGCAAGGTTTCATTTCCGTGTCCAACTTAATGTTTTAATTTGTTGGCCGTTTTTTACGATTGTGTCTATAAAGTGCTGATGTTTGTCATTGTATCTCTCCATGAGTCCATAAAACGGGCATCGAGACAGTGAGATCTTTGTGTTAATGCAAATGTTGTGACTGGTAAGTGACTCACGTGGCTGTAAAGATTGTTTGTCAGCAGTTAGCAGGCACAATTTGACCAGTTTCTACCCTGAAGCTGTGTTACTGTTAGCATAAGTTCTTTCTGTGTGTTTGGTTTTGATTTCTCGGTACTGGTGAAGAGATTGGCTGGAAAGAACATCTTTTAAATGACTTATTTTGTCAGTCAAATGGGACATAAAACCTGATCGACCAGTCAACTAAGTGGTAGAAAATGCTTTCAGTACCAAACTGTACACTGTAGAGACACACAAGCTGGTCCTCTGGTCACATTCTGCTTGAAATTCATCGGATGAGAACCACCTTCGCACAAAGCAGCTTCACCTACAGCGCTCCCCATATCTGGAACACTCTACCTTGCGACATCATTGGCAACTTTAACGTTACTGCAAACACTTTCAAGAAGAAACTGAAAGCATTTTATTACACTAAGTCATACTCATAGATTCACATGACCCCCTCACCTGAGATTTCATCAGTTTAATCTGATTGACACATGGCGCGTTAAAAACTTATAATAATAATAATAATTTTCATTCGCGCACTATTAATGCTTTTATGATGACGTCAAACGAGCTGCCACCTGCACAAACTCGAAAGAAAGTTTTATATAATAATAATAATAATAGAATGGTACTCATTGCAGTGTATACGCGTGTGTTGTGTGTTGATTATGTGCAGATTATTAGGAATAACTCAGTTTGTCCAATTTGACTGTTCTGAGCCGTGGAAAATGTCGTCTGTGCCAAACGTGAAGTGGACAGCATACGCTAATGTTACACTGCTCGTGTGTCTCTATTTCATGCTTACCATCGAGCTGCGCCGATCTCACTACAAGGTGTGCATTAAGATGCCTCACTGTGTCTACATGATAATCTGGTGGAAAATGCTGAAATATAGTGCCTTGTTTACTATTTACTGTGAATTTTGTTAAGCGTGTACACTGTAAAAAATATCATGATTATGGACTTTATTTGAAATTTCTTCCACCAGCTGTATGTATCGATGTTAGAATTATGCTATTTTACGTGTACCGGTACATTTGTTTGCATTGTTTCGAGTCACATAAGCAACTTGAATGAGTTTACGGCTTTGAATTCTCAAATAAGTTCTGCTTCATACCATGTCATTAGAATGTTGCTGATCCAAATATCACATTCAACTTACAGTGTTTCAAAGTATACTTGGATTTTTGGCACACTCTGTATATAATATAGCTAATAAAATTTGTTATATATAATGCTTCATCCTTTGTAATTTGTTTTAAAATCTGTTTAAGTGCCTGAGGCTACATTGGATTTTGTCTGTGTTAATAAATGTCCTCGGTTATGAAAGTTATTTTTTTTCTTACTAATCTCTAATATAAACTGTTATTTCGTTTAACACAAAAAGTTGTGGACATCTTTAATGGCCCACCCAGTACTATTTACCTTGTCAGTATAGCTCAAATACTTACAAACATTGTGAATGCACTGTAATATCGATAGAAATATCAGTTTCTCAGATTGTTTTTATGGCTGTCGGTCGTTTCCGTGTAGACGCTGAATTTCAATGCAAGAGTTCATCAGTCCAGTCAGTCAGCATCACCACGACAACTTTCATCTAGCAATGTCGACCAGGTAACACTAGCGTGATTACTTCTACTGTTGTTATTATTATTTATTATTTCTAACTCTTTACCAAAGAGATATGTTTGTAGCCATAGTATATCTATTTTTAAACGTCGGTTGGTAAATTTTAATCTTGATAAGTTTGTGTGCTGTAATTAGTTGGTTTATTTATATTTTTGTGACAATGTCAGTGCTTGTTTTAATGCTTTTGTGCAGATAAATTGATGGATTGATAATATATTTATGCCATTTGCTTACTTTTTTGACTCTACAGCTGAAGTGGAGGCAGGTCAGGTTAAGATTATATGTGGCAGGGTTATTTTGTGTTGGATGTAAGTCAGGTCATCTCCCAACTGGGCTTTTTTATTTCAGCTCCTACATTGCAGTGAAACCTGCTGAAGATATCTGAGCAATATCGTAATCTGTTTGTGACCTGATTAAGTCATGTTGGAATATGGATTAATTATAGCAACCTTCAAAATTAATGTGGAAGCCATATGCCTCTTTAACTTTCTTCGTGAGGGGGAAGTTATAGGCAGTTTCAACAAGGCACCATACGGCCACAGCATAGGGAAGCAGCAAGCATCATGTGTGATATGCCTTCTGTTATCGGATTTTCCCGTCTCAAGAATGAGTGGAGTGGATGTGAGTACTGCATATTCATACTCACCCCATGGCATTGCCTCATTTTCATGCTTGTTTACCAGGTCTGGTGTCATTAGGCCACGTTGCATATACAGCATAAGCAGCCTGTTGGTATCGCTCGAGTTCTGTTGTCATTCTGTCTATCTATACATCAGTGTCCGTAATGACTGCAAATTCTGGAAAAATGGCCAATTCGACCAAGATGTCAGTTGCGGTGGTGGGTTGGGTGGGTTCCAAGGAACGATGTATTAGATGAGGTCCGAATCCACCCCATGTTACGGGGCAAATTTTGTGGGGGGGGGAATGTGGCAGCACAATGTAACATATAGGGAGAATGTGTTATCGGTCCTACAAAAATGGCTCAACCGATATGAGCTGTTGTTTCTGATGGTGAGTGGACTGGGCTCAAGAAATCATATTAGATGAGCATACACATTGGTGCCATCTGGCAAATATGGTTGAATGATTGTGAGTGGGTACAAAGGTTGGCTACATGGCTTGTTTCCACTTTGAGCAATATTGTTCTCTGTATGCATCCCCATTGTGTGTTTTTGTTTGCCGTAGGCTTTGTTGACGGTGTCAACTCCGAGAGTGACTCACCACCGATCTTCGTTGGACTCGCGGGACAATGGTTCCGTGATCCCGGACTCGCCGGTGTATGGAATGACGTCACGGCACACCAGTCGGGCGGCAAGTCCGCCGCCGAGAGAGCGCAGTGTCCTGCACTCGGTGTCGGCTTATCTCATGAAGCAGTCGTACATCGCGATGCTCATCGTCATGATGGTAATGTGTAATCCGCTTCCTTTAATTTGTCGCTAACCCGCATCCAGTTAAGTTTAGTCTGTGTGTGACTGTCGGTCTGTATATGTGCTCTCTAAAAGTAAAACGGCTTAAGCTATCAACGTCAAACTTTGAGCACATAAAGTCCGTGGCGGCCGCTAGCTGTGCTAAAAGAAAATGATGTGAAGAAATCAAAGGTCAAGATATATCACATGGTTGTGAAAACAGTCATGGTCACACTGTTACTAGTGAAATTTGCTGCTGCTGCTGCTGCTGCTGCTGGCATAGCACTGCATGTCAGTATGACTGCTTAGGTTTTACGTTGTTGTTTTTGTTATTGTTGTATTGATAGACTGTTCACAGACCTCCTGTCGATGTCATTGTCAATCATAAATGTATATAGTGCATAATTTCAAAGCCTCTAATGCACTGTATATGGTAGTAAACTGAGAAAAGAAGATTTTTCGAATCATGCCAGAAACTGTCAAGTGAACGGTGTCGGATCACTTGAAGGGTGTGGTAACGAGTCCCATGGGTCCAGCTACCGAGAAGGCCTGGTGACTAAACATTGAAGGCCGATGATGCGGTACAAACAGCCGGTGATAGCAGTTGGTACCGACGGAAAATGACAAAGATCGATGTGCAGCACTCCATCAGATACGCAGGACCTCAGACATCGATGCACAGTTACACCACAGAGGTTGTAGTGTACTCGCTGAGGAACGTCCAGCTAATGCAGCTCGGTGTGCAGCAGATGTGACAGACCACGGTCGTACTTGTGTGTGTCACGTACAGTGCAAGCAGCATCTTCGTCATTCACGTCTTGTGGATGAAGAGATTGTGTGCATGGTTTGCCAGTGCAGCAGAGAGTATTGTATATAGGTGCTCTGCTGGTGTTCCAGTGCTCAGCCGGCCAATCACCAGCGTACTTGGCAAACGATTGTTAGCTCGTCTCTGATGCTCGCCCGCGCCGACTCAGACTTATGTGTGCTGTCCGACGTACACGGAACATTTATGGCAATCGGTGTTTTGCTGCTGCTGAACCATGGGTCTGGAATCCTCTACCGGCTGAACTGCGACAATGTGACTCTCTTAAATAATTTAAATGGCATTTAAAGACTCATTTTGTTGGTTATGGGACCACTGCACTTTGTGACTTTTGTTAGGTAGAGCCATTTAGAAATACTCTTACTTACTTACTTATGTACAGATCTGGAGTATCACATATCACAGTTGGTTGACGTTTGTGTTTCTCCTCGCCGCCTGCTTCCTCTGGATCATGCCGCAGAAGGAGCATCGCTGCCTGCGATTCTCACCCGTCGTGGTCGTCTATGCCGAGTGCCTGCTGATCCTGCAGTATATCTATGGCTTTGATCTGACCAATGATGAGTTGCCGGACAGCTTGTCTCACAACAGTAGCTTCGCCGCAAACAATGGATTCAGACTGGATGAGATTGGACTTGCCAAGTACCGCCATCCAGTCTTTCCTCTCGGCGTCAAGGTACTGGCTTTGCTGTGATTGGCATTCATTGGTTCACTTTACATCACGTAAGTTATAGTGTTATGTGCTCTGTGCAGACTCTGGGGTGGTAATGCACCCCCAGTGCATTTGTTGATTTTGGCGCTGTAGAAATAGTTTGCTTATTTACTTTTTTTTCACTTCCTTCTCCTCACTTGTTTACTTCCTTACTTGTCTGCTTTGAGATAATAGGCCCCGTTCTGTTTCCTGTCCAGAGTTTGTAAAAGGCGACCAAAGTGTGTTTTAGTTTCTTTTGTATTTATTTTGTGTAATAATTGGTTTGTGTTCCTGATGAATGGTTACTTTTGTTTTGTTAGGATAAGTTCTCTCAGTAATAGCCAAAAGACTGGCTGAATATAATGTCTCCAAAATTTCGTATTTTGTGTTGAGTTGGACGTGAAACCTTTACTCAGTCAATCAGCCAGATTGGAAATAAATTTTACTAGTACTTTAGAACCCTGTGCGGGCGCCGGGGCCTAATGCGCCCTAGAAGACGTTGTAAATTAGGTGCTATATAGATTATTTAAATGTGTGTTTCCCTTATTACTTGCTTCCTTTTACTTCTTGTAACTTGCTTCCTTTTTTTCTTGCTTATATTTTCCTTTCTTATTCACTTCTGTATCTTTTTCTTCAGAATAGTCCCGCTCCGTTTCCACGCTGGATGTCGTAGGAGGCAACTAAACGTGGCTTTAGTTTTGTGTTCATTTTGCATTCTATGTATTTTTTTAGTTAAGGATGAATGCTGATTTGTGTTGTTGTTGTTTAATTTTGTCTTGTGGTGTGAAGGTTGTCTCTCCCTGTTATCGGCGCTGGCGTAATAATTTAAATGAGCCTCTCGATCCCTTTCCCTTTTTGGGTGGCTGCTGAATAATAAGGCGACCAGGGTTGAGGTTAATATATCGCTGGCCTTCCTATACTTGGTAGGGATAGCTCTCCACCCCTGACCTTTCGTCTCTGATATAGCCATATTTGTGCTGAAAAGGGACGTTAAACACCAACTAACTAACTAACTAACTAGTAGGCCTACTTTAGAACATGTCTATGGATGCTTTCGGTTTGCATAACAGTTACATCAGTATAGACAGACACTTATTTAACGGCCTATTTTTACAGGCAACGTGGGTAAGCTGGCACTAAACAGGTAGTTTTTTTCTGGATGCTAATGAAGCAGTAGATGATGGGGGTGGCAATGACATCATCTGGACCATGTCCAAATCTGTCCAGTTCACATAATCTCCTCTAACGGCTTCACTGGCTTCCGATTGAACACCGCATCAACCTGCTTATCTACTTTCAGCGTTGTATTCTCGTCATTCCACTCGTTCTCTTAGTTTGTCAAATACCAATTTGCTCTCCATCCCACATGTCTGCACTTCATTTGGCGCCCGTAGTTTCAGTGTTGCAGCTCCTACAATCTGGAATTCTCTTTCTTTAGTCTTCTGAATGTGCACCAGCCCCGACACTTTCCGCCATCACCTCAAGACCCATTATTTCCAGCAGGCTTTCCAACCCACTTAGCGCCTTTTTTCTTGCGCCTCAGATTTAGCTTTGGCTGACCATTATATTTATTTACTTACTTGTTTACTATTTGTACTTCATTCCAGAGTGTACCTCATCGCTCAGTCTTTATAGACAATGCTTCACCTGATGCCTAGCCAGCAGTGTTAAAGCACCGAAGTCAATGTATGTCGGTTTAATATAAATTGTTTTGTGGCATTTAAGTTGTACTAATAGTTGTTTCCTGTTTTTTGGGGCTCACTGTGTATATGTTGCTGGTTGGTTTCATGCTGGTTTTCTGCTTCACCCTCCATTGTGTTGTGTTGTGTTGTGTGTGTTGATGTGACTACAGGTTAATTTGTTATTTTCGCCTGTAAACAGTTATAATAATTGTATCTCTGATTCATATTTATATGCCGAACCTTGTACGTACAGTGATTGTATGATGTGATCTGTAGCATGTGATATCACTATGTTTGTGTGAAAACGCCATTAAACTCCAACCAACCATGTGTGTTTCTGTAGCTTGGTTTCACATGTGTTTTCTGGCTCACCCTGCGCTATTTCTCATACTATTGCCGCCTGGAGAGGAAGCCGACGACACAGACAGCGGACATTCGACTAGAGACGATTGAGACCGGAGGTCAAACGACGTCTGGTATGTGTCTCAGCTCTTCAGCATTGTCATTAGAATTTGCCTCATTTTCATCATCACTTTATCACACGATGCATATGCAACACATGCGCATAGTAAGCATGGTATGTGATATAACCCAGTGTCTCTCTCTCTCTCTGTGAGATGCTAGTATTGTGTCTGAATGGATGAACAGGTCATTTTCTGTAACAACACTAACCACGCTCTGTCCTAGAATTAGATTTTCTCAAAACGTGGGTACTTTCCATCTGGCATCTCGTCCAAGACTGAGCCAACTTTTATGCTATTTTGCTCTGGCATATCAACTGTGCAGAGCTGTAACTGCTACCACCCACTTCCACAGGTGGTGGATAATGGAACGGCCTTTAGATATACAGTAGAGGTTAACTGCGAAATAAAGCAGGGTTTTCCCTGATGAACAAGCAGTCGCGGACCAGCAGCGACGGCTCTACCAGGACGAGGATGTGGCAGTCTGGTGGCGCAGGCTGCTGCCATGAAAAATCCCCACTTGCCATGACAGAGCTGTGACATGGCGAGTGTAGGCCGCCACTAAATAAGTCTACCTGCTGGGCATGATGGGACACTGCAGAGCAATTGCAGCCTTCTATGCTATCCTTCAGGTTTTCGTCCACTTAACTTACCCGTGTTTGCCTAGCAAGCTACTGGGGACATCTCAGCTGAAGAGTTTCTCATGAGCGAGTCTTTTACTGCTTGTCGATCAACAGATATGGAGGTCACTCATGGAAACGGCAACACCCATTCAGGACAAGCCACACGATGATGATGATGATGATGTCAACTATCAGAATGTTGTCAGTTTATTGGACCACTATGTGCTTATCACATTGAGTTCCTGCTTTTATTTGAGAGTGAAACTCGGCATTGCGTGATGAAGCTGCAACAGCTACGACTTCTTTCTGCTGTTCGTGCTGCATATTTTGGGCATATGGTCAGACAGATGTTAAGTGAGCCAAAAATGGGACCACTATGTTTGAGTGTCCACATATCCAAAAAATCGTGATTAACTTTTTAACTTTTGTGGTGAATGCTAAAATGGCTTGTCAAATGTACTACAAAACAAGACCGGGATGAGCGTAATAGCCGCATTGCCATGTCCAAGTCAGGTGATTGTGGGCACTTCTGATCATCAGAGAAACGTGTCAGTGGTTGCATTTGACTGGCAAGGTATGACTTCTTATTAGTGTTCTGTAGTGACCTTAGGTCTAGGTGGAGCTGTTGTCGAGTTAGATGCCATTAGAGGTACCAGAACCATAATCAACAAGAAGAAAAAGAACATACCAAAGTATCCACAGAGCTGCTTAGCTACGTGGCACAGCTAAAAATTACCGGTACTAGATATCTGTTACATACGATGTAGTGAGACCAGTACAGTGCTGGCATCAAATGGTGGCCGTAAATTTTTAGTTTTTTTTTCGGTGAACGAACACGTGTTGACATTTGTGTTTTTTTTGTTAAATATGACAGTTGATGGAACTGGTGAATACGACGGAGTGCTCATCAAAGATTTGGGTGAGTAAGCAAGCAGCTGCAGTCGATTATCGCTGCATTCCGTTGTAGTGGATTAGGCAGTGAGTGAAAGGTGGAACACTGCTTCATCTGGAAGCAGTGAATAAATAAAGGCTGTGGCCAATGGGTGATTATCTGTGGATGGTCGGTGGGGTGACAGGAAGGGCATCCAACATATAAAAATTGTGCCACTCAGTGCTCAAGGTGGGCTGGTTCAGCTGGCTGTCCACTCCCCAAGAACCCCACTTTTGATATCGGCCTTTCTGACCTTGGCCTTTCGGGCGTCTCTTCTGACATCCCAAGTTGTCACTGATCTGCCGTTACTCTCTTGCACTCAAAGTCACATAAAAACTGCCCAGAATGCCGCAAAACTCACATATTACAATCAAAATATAAAAAGAAAATTCTGAAGAGGGGATATGGCCTTTCCCAAGACCCATCCGCAGTGTGGATCGTCAGAGAGACCTGTCTTTTGTTTTAGACCCTTTTAAGCACTGGCTGTCATCCATCCGGAACTGATGGGGATCCAGCTAATTGAAGTTCACCTAGTAAGGGTCGATCAGGTTAGTGATGGTTATAAATCTGTACTTCAGTAAAGCAGTATATATAAATTATGAAATCAGTAGATTTTGTGAATCACTAATTTCTTTGCTGGCCAGATTATGCATAGGTTACGTTGGATTCGTTGCCTTCAGTAGTTTGACCATATTGGGGTTGGGTGTTAGGATGAACATCTGGCCTGTTTAGAATTCGATTTAACGAGGTTCTGGCATGGGTGTCTGCTCGGAGTAAAGTGCAAATGATTTGGAAATAGTTTAGCCGATGCTTTCGCCATCCCATAATCTTTTGCTGCATTAGAATCTAAAATCGACCATCTTTCTAGAGCTCATTTACCCGGTTTTCCTGGCATGGAGGCCATTAGATGAGTTACTGTTCTGAAGGCGGCAGTTCCACCAAGTGGACTGTGCCGTCAGAGACCAGTAGCTTTAGCCGACTTATTTTCCGTATATTAACAGTCGGTTGGGTCCAGCACCGTTTGCTCCTCGGTATCTAGAGGGACAATTGTTAATCTCAGGTGGTTCTGGAATGTGGCTGCTAAGCTAGCTTATTCATGTCTATTTATACATATATTTATATATATATATATCTGTAGGTCACTGCCTTCTTTAGTGTGTATTGATATGTCCATGTTCCTTTGTCTCCATGCATGTGTGTCTCTATGTTTATATGCTGGTAGTTGTGTCATCTGCTGGTCTAGTACTGGCTGTTGGTGTGTCTGTCTTTCTGTCTGTATCTCTGTGTGTTCGCGTGTCTGTGTGTATGTCTGTGTGCCTCTCTGTGTGTCTTTGTAACATGAGTATCAGCTTTCGAGCTGAGTAATAAAAAATGGCGATGGTGGATGTGGATGGCACCAGTATAATGGAAGACTCACAGCCTAAGTCGGTTGTCTTGGTGTGAATGTTGGCAGCCACCTGGCGCTCGAGTCTGCATTCACCAGATGATCCGGGTGAACTCTCGCAGTGCTTGAAGCATGATGACAGCATCATAACTATCATCGTGGTTATTATTATTGTAATTATTATTTGTCCAGGCTGGTGGCTGTGGCACCTGTTGGTCAAGTACTGGCTGCTGGTGTGTGCGGCTCTGTTCCTTGGCATTGCTATCCAGGAGCCGGTCATCTTCAACATTGTCTACATGCTTCTCTTCCTCATCTTCATCGTCGTCTTTAAGGTCACTCGCTGCTCTCACTACGCAGCTGCCGGACCACACTGCCTAATGTGTCTTGTTTCGGTCTATTTAGAACAATCACATATTATCAGCTACAGTAACGGTAATGGCCGCCTGCATCATCACCGAGCATGGATGGTTTAGTCGTATTCTCCAATTGGCACACATATGTACCAAAATCTGATACGTCTTTTTTGGCCGACACAAGTATGCCCTCTAAATGAAATTTCCCATCATTTCAGCTGTTATTGAGCGGCTTATCCTTTTACTGAAGCACCAGAACACGATGTTTTGCCATGTTTGTAGATCAGACGTGTGATTTGTAGCTATGTTAGACATCTGACTTGAAAAATAATGTGATTTGTTGAATTAGACCGTATGTCCACTAGGTGCTGGCAATAGCTAGTCCCTCACTGACTAATAAATGCTGCAACAGACGTCTATGTTATTTTACTGCAGCATTTATTTTATTGCAATGCCTTAGCAAAAGCTCTACAAGGAAGTGGGTGATACTTTCACATGCATGACCTAATGTCTGATGTAAGAGATCACACTACGAAGTAAGTAAGTAAGTTTATTATAAAAACACATGACAAGCGCACATGTTTACACAAAGAGGTAAAATCGTAGACACTATAGTATAGAGTAAATAATAAAATTAAATGATAAGATACATATACATGCACACAAAAACAATCAGTTAAACATAAGAAAATAACGAACGAGCAATAAAATGATGCTTGTTAAATTCATATTTAATCTTTGGGAGGATGAAATTGTGCCCATGTTGTCTGAGTTGCATGGGTGGTGGTGAGGTGATGCAGTGTGATTGGCTGAAACAATTCTGCTTCATGAATATTATGCTAATAGCACTGCAAGAGGGTGTTACTAACTGATCCATTGGCCTAACAGCAGCTGTTGGTCCCATAGTACCTGACATCTAACACTAACCATAGCCCTAGTGATTCTAACTAACTTACGATCCCTAATCCTAAACCCTAATTTATCACACTTTTTGTACAGAAACTGTGCCATTTGCAACCATGAATCAGTGTTCCCACAGGTACTTGAAAGTCCTTAAATTCTGGGGGTCTAGAAATGTGTACACTCTCTATTGGCTTCTTTGACATAGAGTTTTTGTGAATTCAATTTTGTCCATACGATGCTCTCCCAGACCCCCTAGCTTTTGTAGAAAGGTCCTTGAAAGCCCTTGAATTGTAAAGTCACAGAAGAGGGGGACCCTCGTAAATAAACATACAGCAGATGAATTCAGATGTTAAGGATGTAAGTGATTTCCGGTGTTTTGAATGCCAGTAGGCTGAAGCATCAGTTAGTTGCACCCCTCGATGATGATGCAGGAACCACAGAATTTACTGATTGACCGGCGGCTGTTGGTTGACTGTGCAGATAAGTTTCAGGTTGTGGCGGCTGTGCACCAAGGCGTTCCTGTGGCTTGTCATCATCTACTCTATGCTCATCCTCGTCTGTATCTACACGTATCAGTTTGACGACATCAGAGGCTTCTGGCACAACGTAACCGGGCTCACCACACTCCAGTCAGTTTTCCGACAAACACTCATACATACATATATACTGGCCCGGAAGCTTTTCCAGGTGTATGTGGGTTAGAAGGTTGTACCACTGTTTTTTAGGATGATTGCTGGCAATTTTTGTGTGGTTGAATACTCTTTTGAGCACGACTCAAGTAGTCAGGATGCCGTGTGTATGTCTGTATGTATGTGTGTCTCGTGGAAATAATTTTTTCCGACCAACCCCAATCTCCAAGCTGGTTTGACCGATCTCGATGAAATTTGGCATGATGGGAGGTCTTAGGGGGTAGCATCCCCTAAAATTTTTTGGTGAACTTTGGCCCACTTTTGTGCATGTTTTATCTTGGATGTTACAAATGGTTTGTTCAGGCAGATTCACTGATTATGTGAATTAGAGTATACGGTAATATGGTTGTTAGACTGACCTGATTTATGTGTGTGATCTGTACTGTACACGATAAATGTATCTGGTAAGCCGTCAGTAGCCAAGTTAGGATATAGCATTATATCATCATATCTGAAGTGCATTATAATGCAAGACTTTAGACATAATGGTCCTTTATGATACAGTCCCCGAAAGCCCACTATAACAACATTTCTGTAATAACCTAACTTAAATTGTACCAAGTGTGGAGAAAATATGGCAGTTATCACGTTGACGACGGGTACTGTATACTGTGGAGCTTGTGGAGTTTTCATCTTCTTTTTAATGATTTCTCGGAGACAAATTATCTCAGGATCCACTGGACCGATTTTTGCAATCTTTTCACCGAATGAAAGCGTTTTGGGTGCAGATGATAGATCTGGACATCTTTTTCCGATATCTCAAGGGACGTTGTCGTGGCAAGCAATTTTGTGCAAAGTCTGGTGCACACGGCGTGTTGGTAACAGATTGGACAACATTGGACTGCGGAAGTTCACGACGCCGTCGCTGTTCCTGGAGCTGCTGGGTCCCGTCTCATTCCTGATGGTGATCATTATTCAACTCCACTACTTTCACACCGACTTCCTGCGCATCAGCTCGCTCGACAGATTCGTAAAGTGCGCTGCCACCACTCAGTAGCTATGTGCTTTATAATGAATTACGGTTGCATGCTTTAGGGCAGACTGTGGTTGTTAATTGTAGACAGCAAGTGGTAAGCATGTGTACAGATATTTTAAACGAGCCTCCATTTATGCGTTAGAGAGTTGTATTAAAAGATGCAGCATCCTATTTATTGGATCAGTTGGTGAATTACAAAAGGATGTGTGGCCTGTATGTTAGATTTTCACTGGTTGTCATCATTGTGCTCTGATTCTCTTTTCACTGTGGCACTATATAAGT
>Ga0209782_1000434_pt1 | contig 17967 bp, 12 predicted proteins | sample WorMetmaBAHAMAS1_FD_187390 | JGI IMG/M metagenome (GOLD analysis project Ga0209782, IMG submission 187390) | Marine gutless worms symbiont microbial communities from Max Planck institute for Marine Microbiology, Germany - Inanidrilus... | ecosystem: Host-associated > Annelida > Digestive system...
CCATTGAGACCCTGGGCGTCTTTAACACATCAGCCCGCCAGCTCTTATCCAATCTCGGTAGAAGGATATCCGAGAATTCAGGAGAGACTAGAGATGCGAGTTTTTTATTTCAAAGATGTTCGGTGCTCGTGCAACGTTTCAACGCCATACTGCTTCATGATAGTCTGCCGACCTATGACTGCACTGACTGAATGATCGTACCCATCTTTCGTATCTATCTTAATTTTTAGACTCCCTCGGGATCAGTAGGTACCGACGGTAAAAAAAAATAAATAAATAAATAATAATAATAATAATAATTTCTTTATTTAATCGTCACAACGCAATGACATTAACATCATAGTAAGCAGGCTGCCACGCAGGACAGCGACAAGTAGACAAATGTACATGGTTTATAGCGCAATGTCAGGATACTACTACTTGCTAGTGGTGTCGAGCGGGCTATACGCTAGGCTTTGCCACGCATTTCTAGTTATTATTATAATCATCGAACAATGGCAAGTGGACCGCAGCTGAAGCGACTGAAACAGACGCTACTTAACAGAAATCGATGGAATCAGAAGTGGTTATTATCACACCAGAAATGCTCTAAAACCCACCTACAGCCATCTCAGATCTCAAAAAATTTTCCAGGGGAGAAACCCCCAGATCCCCGCTTGGGGGGGGGAAGCTGCGCGCATCAGGGGTACTACTCGACCACCCTCCCTTTACAAATGTCTAGTTACGGGCCTGCTGTCATCATGTGTGTATGTGTGTCTCTCTGTTATACACCAGGGGCCAAATTTTCAAAAGATCCTAAGATGATCTAAGTATAAAATTACGACAATAACCAAAGTTACGAACATCCTAGGAGAAAGTTGTGATCATGCTGATTTTAGAAAAATCGTATCGTAGAACTGCGAAGAAATTACGTCATTACTTTACGATAACATTCTTGCAGTCGTAAGTCAATAGTAGGACAAAACTGTAATAAAATCACCACAAAAGTTACAGTAAAGTCACGACAAAACTTACAGTTACCAACAATAATCGTCGCTTAGTAAACTTTCTTTGTTTTAGTTGTTATTTACGTCAAAATACCATGGACAATTACGTCATGATGAATGCTCGTAGTGAAGGAAGTAAGCAACTGAGACTGGCAGCAAGACCTTGTGAATGGCTGCTATTTTTAATTAGGATAATATTACGATAAAGTTGCGAGAAATGTGCGATGTGCTAAGATTATTTCTGAAAATTAGTTTACGACAATTTGGGGATAATCTTAGGATTTCCTAAGTCCCTAAGTTACGATAACTTTATGATAAAGATACGACAGTCTTAGGAAGATCTTAGGAACGTTTTAAAATCGGGCCCCAGTATTGCATCAAAACGGCTAACCCTAGAATCACTCAAACAATGCCACCCAGGGACTCTAGTTTTCAAATACCATAGATCTAGGCAAAATTCCAGAGACAAATGCAGGTAAGGTTGGTTAAAATATGCGACTTTTGACAAATAACTCGCTATAACTTGAAAACAGTACAAGATAGACACGTGTTTCCGATAACTCTGGGTGACGTCTACCCTCAAAATGACCCAAATTTCTACATTCTGTATTGCCTTTCTTATCTTCATCATGCAGAGACATCACATTTGGTACTCAGGTTGATTGTAGCAATTCCCAGCTTAAGGATGACAAACTGTTCCTGAAATGGGGCAGTGAAGTCTTATTTGTGGAGTCAAAACCAGCAAAAACCAAATTTGATTCTCACCTACTAATACAATTAACCTAAACCTTATCCTAGCACTAACCCTAGCCATAACCCTAACCCTACTCTACTGGCCTAACCCAACTAACAATAATGTAATCTGGTTTTGAATCCATGAATTCTTATTTCACAGAGAGGTGCATGGTTACAAGTCATTCGTCGACTGCATCCTTTTCAAATAGGATGTTTCGTAGTGCAAGATTTCTACTGACAAGTGCATTGCGCTTCTTGTTATCCCTCTAAGATGCAATAACCTGAAAGTGACATCATATGAATCAAACAATGTAAAAATTGGTTCTGTGGTTGATTCTGTGGTTTAGTCTTTAGTCTTGTAACATGAGCAAAATAGGGGTCACATAAAAAGGAAAAGACTACACCCAAAGTCACCCATTCTCCAGGACACTCCCACTAAGAGCCATTTCACACTCACGCGAATTATTCGCGCAAACATTCGCAGGAACCGTGATGTCACAGCAACGCAGGGTAATGTATACAAGTTTACCAGGTGACGCACGACGCTGCCATGAGCCCAAACGATAACTGCACTGTTACCAGAGATGAACGCCGTGACCACAAGGTCACCAGGACACAAATAAAGTGAATATTTATAGTACCTTCCCTGTTCTGTGGGCACCGTCTTAACACGACAAAGGAAAACCATTTGCGTAAAAACAGTGAAGTCTCCTGTATATAGAAAACGAGTAACAACGGTTCTTAAATTATATCAAACACCTCTTCAATTTGCCTCATCTGTCTCTAATTGACTATTTACTGGTCCATTCAGCGTCATGATGCGAAGTGATGAATGCATTATATGATGGATATCACATTTTTCAGAGATACTTACTGCTTTCGTTTCCTGTCTGGATTTTAGACAGGAAATGGAAGTAGTAATGGCAACTTGGAAAGCGGTCCATGGTACTAAGGAGTTGGAATGACATTTAGCCGATAAGGTTTGTCGTCAAAAGTTATGTATGATGTTGAAGTTTCCCTACAGGGTATTCCCTATGGCTGGATTGGTGTATATTCGAATGATAAACATTCTTAAATCTACTTCCGGTATGATCACTTCCGGTTTCTGCTAACTTTGTTACTTTCGGTTTGGAAGCAGGATTTTTGGGAGTTATGTCTTCGTCGAGGTAAGGGAAAAGGGTAAAATTTGGTATACGTCGTATAGAGGTCTAAGGGCAATAGTGTTACCATGATCGGCAACAGATATGAGTTTGTGTGCGGTATAACGATTAAATACACAGAGTCGGAGGTCACTTCGCTTTACTGTTCGAATTCAGAAGTTATAAGTCCATACCAGCACTCTGCACATCTTTTTCGTTCAAGTTCAGGATCACAGGACCAGGAATCGACTTCTGACATCGTCAGGTCCCTTGGCGCCGTCAGAAGCCGTCCAATCAATGCGTCACAGATCCCCCGGTGTCTTTGTAGCAAATAAGTAAATTTTTCGTTGTTATTTCTATTTGTTCACCAGCTATTTGCGCAAAAAGTCATTGACAGCGCAAATACAGCGAACATTTGCGCGAATCATTCGCGCGAATGTTCGCATTCGCAAGTGTGAACACGCGGCCTAAAACCACTCTGCGAATATTTGGTGGCGTTGGTTCAGTGGTAGAACGTCGGTCTTTGGCCGGCGGACTTTCCCTGTCCTGCGCCCGACCTGCAGCTGACGGGTGACCACTCACATGGGTAAGCCGTCTGCTGCAGGTCAACCAACTAGGCCAACTCAGCCTTTCATCCTTTCGGGGTCGATATATGAGTAGTAAGATGATATCAGGTGTCTACACTTACTGGCGCCATCTGGTGAATGCTTACGGGTGCATAGACTTCAGCAGCTATTCAGGCGGGCTCACAGTCTAGGTCGGTTGGCCTGGGCCTAAGCCGGCGGCCGCTGGTCAAGCACCATTGGCTGCCCTGCGTGGCAGCCTAGGCCTAGATGTACAGCTGTCCTGCGTGACAGATGTGTCTATATGACATTGTGTTGTTGGTCGAGCGGTTTGTCTTGGCTGTATTAAAGTGAATATTATTATTATTATTTGCGCGAACAGCTCGCGCGAATATTTGCGTCAGTGTGAATCAGGCATAAGACGATCATTTTGAATTTTGGCATGCAGGGTGATATCGCTGACTGAATCAATAATCACCTATGCCAAATGTTAATTTCAATCAGTCTGCGGGGTTTTTGTGCATTATGACACCGCAAATCTGCCAGTGTCCATAGGCTTAGACTAGAAATTTTCTGCTGAGTTCACCAGTGAACAAAGTTTTAAAATCGAAGAGCATTTGGCAAAGTTAAAGCCAAAAATAAAGTGGCAGTTTTTTGCTGGACATGTTATACAGCAGTTTGTAACAGTTCCAATAAACAGTGCTTAACAAGAATCTCAGTAGATGCTGAGATAGCATGCTATGTCAGCATTTACTGAGCTTCTTATCATTTGAGTTGTATGCAAGCAGTTGGATCCAATACCGAGAGCCAAATTCCACGGTGTTCTGATCGTGATTTTGGGCACTTCTGGTAGTCAGCTGCAGATGGTAGCATTTGATTTGCTAAATGCAATTTCCTATAGTATTTGCTACTGACTGAATGCATAGCTTGCATCATTTCCGATATTACTGCCACCAAAGTGCAAACGTCTACATTTTCCAATCCCATTCATATTCCTTCACAGAATGGCTTCAAGCAGCAAAGACACGGACCTATCCTCCATGTGCCAATTTCCACTTTTTGTTGCACTGTATAATCACAATACACAAATGTTATGAACAGTCAAATAAATAGAAAGATGTAAAGTAGGACATCATGATTGTAGAATAAATGCAATATGCATATATTCTATGACAAAACACAGATGAACAACTGATATTTTACCAAGTAAAATGTTCTCCTCGTAGCTTCCCTCATCTACTAGATAATCGGTGATGTTTTTCATCAGCGGATTATTGGACACAAATCCCAAACACTGCAGCAAATAACAGAATACCAGACTACCACAATTTATATTTATTCAGTTAAACCTGACACATTATTACTCAGATAATGAAAACAGCTAACACTTACAAGGGTGGTGTTGTTCACTGTGGTTGATCCAGGGATGCTGTGAGCATTGTGTAAGAGTACTGGGAACAAATTTTATAAATGAACTAGAAACACAATGCAGTGAATCTCAAGTCGCTGCTATACTGCCAGCATGCTAATTTGTTCCCACTGCGGAAAAGGCGTTTTTTTTTGCCAAATTTCAAATATTTGGGGGCCTCATGTACCCACCCCCCCTTGATCGATCAGGGTCAAATTTGGTACACTGGAGTAGCTTCCAAAGTACCTAATATTACCTTCGTCGGTTGATTCATGTCGCCACTTATAACCGAAGAACTCCCAAAATTACGCAATTTTCGACTTTGAGCTCGTTGGCGTAACTACCTAGCATGCTGCACAAAAAGTCGAACGCGAGTGCACATCAACAAACCTTCCCCTATTCAACGGTACCAAACTTGTTTCTCAACTCCAACTCCTTCATGGTGATATGGCGTTCACAAACTCTGTCTTTCAAAAGCGTGACGGACGAAACAACAAAAAAAATAAAAACACAATGCAGTGACTCTATAGTCGCTGCTATACCACCGGTGCGCTAATTCGTTCCCACCGCAGAAAACGGCGATTTTTCACCAAATTTCAAATATTTGGGGGGCTCCTGTACCCACCCCCCTTGATCGATCAGGGTCAAATTTGGTACACTGGAGTAGCCCCCATTATCTTCCAAAGTACCTAATTTTACCTTCATCGGCTGATTCTGTCACCACTTACAGTGGAAAACCCCCAAAGTTATGCAATTTTAGACTTTTGAGCTCGCTGGTGGCACCAACTAGCGTGCTGCACAAAAAGTCGAATGCGTGTGCACATCTACAAACCTTCCCCTATCCAACGGTACCAAACTTGTTTCTCAACTCCAACTCCTTCATGGTGATATGGTGTTCACAAATTCTGTCTTTCAAAAGCGTGACGATAAAAACACAAAAAAACATCAAACTTTTTGCTCCCCTGGCGGCACCACCAAACTTGGCATGGTAATAGAGGAGGTCCGCCCCATTTTGGGCATCTAAAACATGTCCCCCACCGACGCCGCTAGGGGGCATTGAAAATTTTGGGGGAAAATGCCCCCCCCCCTCGGGTAGTTAAACCCCTATAACTTTGGAACCCCTTGACCTAATTCGACCAAATTTTAAACACAAATCAGGGAAAGCACTTCGCATACATGCTGAAAGTTTTGTAGAAATCGAGCAAGGAAAATGCCCCTGTGGGGAGTTTATAATCAAAATTTTCGTAAAATTTTCAGTTTTGCCCCACCCATGCACCGATTTTAGCTATATTTGGCCAAAATTGGTGCATCAAGTCGCCCCTGTGGGGCAAAAAACCTGATTTTGGGGCTCTAAGTAATTGCAATACCGCCTTTGGCACTATGTGCCGGCAGTAAAAATTTTAACTGACAATTGCATCAGTCAGTGAGATGCAAATAAATTGTCAGTAATACACAATTACAGACACAAATATATCCAAAATTAACTACACTGTGTCCCCAAAAATGAAATACACTCATGGCAGTAACTCAGTCAAATCTTAACTGATTTTCAAAATTATTTCACTTACAGATTCGTCAATAAATTTGTAATATATGTACAGGAATTACTAAAGATTTCACCACGTGTTAATTGCGTTGCTCCACTACCTTGTGATAAATTTTTGTCTAAAAAATTGCCACGGTCAATACTTAAGAAAAGAAAGCTACCATAGAAGACTCAGATGTTTAGAACTTAGTTCACCAAAAATACGTGTTCAATGATATTATTATCACTTGGATCACTGAGAAAAAGATATATGCACTGACACCCAGAACCAATGATCAACTATATGCACAAGAAGCTATCACAAAGACGTTGCAGCAAAATGTATTTGCACCACAATCATTCTCTTATGGCAACATGCAGTGGCAAATTTACAGGGGGTGCAAAGGCTCACTCCTCCCTTTCATCATCAGAACAGTTTACATGTAAAACTTTGACACTGCAGCCTGTCGTAATGTGCCCAGCCATAAATCCTGTAGACAACACCTATATTTTTTTTACCACGTGACACTATGCTAGCATGGTATACGCTGTTGTCATGTGTCTGTGTCTGTCTGCATGTCCGTTGTTTGGCTGTCTGTCACATGCCACTACTATATCAAAATGGTTAAAAACTTAAGATCATGCACACGATAGGCCAAGAACTGGAATCAGACAATCATTGGTGGTTGAGTGGTATACTTTTTTGAGATACAGAGTAGATGTTCGAAACACCGTACAGCAGACTTACTGGCTGACTACAGTTATCAGTCTTGTCAGCATCATCATCCCACATTTTCCATCGGTTGTCAAAGTTCTGTACAATTTTGGCTGCCTTCTTGATGTCACTCTTTGTGATTTGTTGGTGCAATGTGAATCCACTGATTGATCGAATGCGCTGCTGCAGGTCACGGTTGACAGTTGCTCCCATGTCACATTCTCGCAACTGCACCAAAAGAAAGATAAAATAATACCAACTTGCTATCAGTAAGTGAAGTTGTCAATTACATATCATTCAATGATAAATATTGCTCACTTACTCATTTTTACCACACGACGCCATGCTAATGCAGTATATGCTGTCCATCCGTCACAAGTCTTCTACTGAAATGGCTAAACTAATGAGTCACGAAAACAATGCCACATGATAGCCCATGTACTCTAGTTTTCTGACGCCGAAGATTTTGGCTAGTCTAGTATGCATACTATCTAACTGCACGTTTAATCAATGGTCGAACTGTGATGCAGTAACTGGCTTCAGTGGGATCTGAACCCGTGTTTTTTGAACACGAACTGAATGAGCTATCCACTCAGCCACTATGCCACATTACATTACGTAAACATTTATAGTGCACACCAGTATGAGAATCAACCGACTGCAAACAGACCGTTATTTGTCTTAGGTAACTGTCCATTGAATTGTGCAGTTAAAAGTTCGAGAATATGCAGACATGACCATTAACTTACTAAAAACATCATGTTGAATTCTGTGCTTGCACACATCATGACAACATAACAGCTGGAATGAACAAGAAGCTCTGCTATTGCAGAGAGATGGCGTGACGCATTTGTCAGTAGAAATCTTGCAACTATGAAACAGATTGAAATCGACAAATAATCTTGAAGTACACTCACACACAAGGTCATCACAATTGGTGCTTTTCGAGAGGTCATATATCACTTCCTGTTAGTGGCCTCTTGTTACTACATCTCTATGTAGCATTGTTCCCAAGACACTTCCACTTTAAGTGAATGCATCTGCCTGTGACCTTGAGAACTCATTCATTAGACAATAAAGCTTAAACTACAAGCATGTGTGCTTTATAATTTATGTGTAAACATGTCGTAGTTAAAATGCACTTTATATATGAGTTTTATGAGTTATAGGTATTACAGAAGTTTCAAACAGCAAAAGTGACCTTCAAACTCAATTAAGATCATTGGCAATCATGTTATTCGATAAAACATATATGATTTCCTATTAGTCTTCCATTGTTACTATGTCTGTATCTTGCACCATTTCCGAGATGTTAACGCTTATTTCCCAAAATTTAAAGATGTTACGTGACCGTGACCATGCCCACTTAAGGAACAATTTGTAATCCCAGTTTGGCACACAATATTTGATAACTCTAGCATCTGCCATTCGTGAGACATGAATGGGGCACCCAAAATATACAAGTAGCTCTGCTATGGCAGAGGGACTGCACGACAAGGTCATTGGCAATCATGCCATTCGATAGCCCATATATGAATTCCATTGTAACTATGTCTTCAGTTTGGTATAGCCTACCTGCGCACCATTTCTGAGATATTATCGCTTATTTCCAAAATCTAAAGAAGTCACGTGACCGTGGCCATGCCCATTCAAGGGACAGTTTGTAATCCCAATGCTAAACAGTCACCTGGAAAACCAGTGTACAAAATTTGAAGTCTCTAGCTTTAGTTGTTCCGGAGATATCATAGGTAGACTCAGAATTTAAATACACTAAGTCACGTGACTATAACCACACTCCTTTTTGGGATGATTTTTCATTCTTTTGGTAAGACTTGATATAGCACACCTGTGTACAAAATTTTACAGCTCTAGCTTCAGCCATTCCTGAGATATGTATGGGGTCTCCAAATTTAAAATAAGTCATGTGACGTAACCACGCCCCTTTCAGGGACGGTTTGTAGTTTGTATGATGGGACTAGCTACGCCGACCTGTGTACCAAATTTGAAATCTCTATGTTGACCCACTACAAAGATATGAAAGGCGACGAAAAATGTACAATTTTTAGCTGGTTCGGGAGGTTAGGGGTCGCCCAAGGTTACCAGCAACTTAGCCATTTGATCGAGCACATACGACTTCCTATTCGACTTTAATAGAAACTATGCGTCCACCATGTATCGTTTTTGAGTTATAGCGCATTTTCGTCGAAAGTGGCCGATTTTAACCACCTGCATTTCTCGCCCCCGTAAGGGGAGATCTAGTTCGAATTTAGCCATCATCAAGTCATGATACAGCATACAATTTAGCATCAGAAAACCATTCCGGGGGCTATCGTGCGGCATTATTTGCATGATCCTACTTTTAGCCATTTTCATACAATACCGGAGTGTGACAGTCACACACACACAGACACATGACAATGGCATATACCGCGCTAGCATAGCGTTGTGCAGTAAAAATGGGTCACGTGACATAATCAATACAATACAACACAAATAAAATTTGTATAGCACTGCTCTAAAAAATCAGACAGGAATGCTAATATGATAAAAACAATAGTTAAAAAATTTAAAAAGATAAAACAAAAATACCAGTCATTGGTCAAACGCTCGTCTAAAAAGTTCGTTTTCAGTTTATGTTTAAAGTCTGCAGCATCATTTAAACAATGAAGATGTGATGGCAGGCTGTTCCGAGTGTCAGGATCAGCAAAATGGAAGCCATGCTCACCAAACTTCATTCTAGTTCGCGTTTAATGTAGGCGGCGGTATCAGCGGATCAAAGACCAAGCCGAGTGCTGGACTGTGCAACAGAAGTGACGATCTTGGTCAAATATTGGGGCACTTTTTTAATGTGCACTAAGTGCATAAGTAGAAACATTTTGTACTGGATACGTTGTTCAATGGGCAGCCAGTGTTGTTACCTCAACCTTAGCCAACTACAAGTCGTGTAGCGGCATTGAGTACTCGCTGAAGTGGCTCAGTAGTAGATAGTGGAAGATTTGCCACAATGGAGTTGCAGTAATTGAGACATGACAGAACAAATGCAGACACCAACTGTGCAGTGATCTCATGCCTGACGAGCAGTCTGATCTGTCGCAGACATCAAAGTTGACCCTAGAAACGTGGTTAGAAATCAACAGTTCAAAGTCAAACAGTATGCCCAGGTTACGGACAGATGAAACAGGATGGATAATGTCACCACCGACTTCTAGGTCCAGTTTGTTTTTGGACAGTTTAACTAGAGTGGCTTTGGACCCAAACCAGATCAATTCTGTCTTATTACCATTTAGCTGCAGTAGCAGGACAGTTCGAGCATGATCAACATCAGAGACTGACATCTTCATGTAGGCTTGCATGTCATCGGCATAAAGATGTCTGACATTGTGTTGCTCATACAGCAAAGAAACATCTTCAGTGTATGCAATGAATTCATTCAGACCTGCCAATGAACCTGGAGGCACTGAACATGAGACAGGTTGTGGTGTGGATGTTGTGCTGTTGACAAAGAAGGACTGTGTGCAGTCAGACAGATATGACTGAAACCATAACAGTGGAGTACCAAAATAATGCTGAAGTACAGAAAGAAGAATAGAATGATCAATGGTATCAAATGAGGTACTTAGATCTGAGAATATAAGACTGGGTAATCCACTGGTCATCGATGTTGTTCACAAGGTTGTTGTGTACACAAAGAATGGTTGTCTCTGTTGAGTGCCTTTGAAAGTATGATCACTGATGAACAGGAAACAGTCTGTTGCCTTTGGCATGACGAACAAAGCGAGATATGGCAACATGTTCAACCAGTTTTGACAGAAAGCTCAGGTTAGAATTGGCATATACGAGCTGAGGGTGTTGGAATCCACTGTAGTTTTCTTTAGCCATAGCAGGATGGTTTGTCATCCTTAGGCTGGAAATTACTACAATCAACCCGTGTACCAAATTCACGTTCACCCACTAAGAAGATATGAATGGCAATGCAAATGCAGAAATACGGTGATTTGGGGAGTTAATGGTCACCCAAAATAACCATTCGATAGAGCGCATATGACTTCATATTTGACTTCCAATAAAAACTATGCATCTATCTTGTACCATTTTTGAGTTATAGCAAGTTATTTGTCAAAAGTCACTGATTTTAACCTACCCCAACTGCATTCGGCGCCCCCAGTCAAATTTTGCAACTAAAGTCCCTGGGCATTGTTTGCGTGATTCTACATTTAGCCATTTTGATACAATACCGGCGTGTGACAGACACACAGACAGACAGACACACAAAGACAGCATATACCGCACTCGCATAGCCTCATGTAATAAAAAAATTATGCCTCTGTCACCATATGTGTAATTTCCATTTTTATGCTTTAGCAGGTTGGAACAGGTTGTTTGCGTGGAACAGTGGTATAACGTCGGTCTCTGGCTGGTGAACTTTCCCTGTCCTATGCTCGACTTGCAACTGATGGGTGACTACTAATGTGGGTAAACCATCCGCTACAGGTCAGTCAACCATGCCAACTCAGCCTTTCATCCTTTTGGGGTTGATAAATAAGTAGTGAACTGGAATCAGATGTGTGCTACAATGTCGCACCATCAGGAGAATGCCACGGAGGTAACCGAAGGCCTGGCAGAAAATAATGGCAGCCTACTGCTGGGTGGATGGCTTAAAGTCACCTGCGGGCTGACTGCCTGCACACTGGGATCAGCTTTGGGCCCAACGCTCGGTTACGAGTATGACAGAACTTTACCTTTTTTCCTTTTTAGGTAGGAACAGGTGCTACAATACATATAATGACAAGGGATGTACAGTTTGGTAATAACTGTCACCCTGGGGTTGTACTGAATTTCAGACTGAAAGTTGTCGGATAATTCATTTATCATTTTCGCAAGGTGGCAACAACAACACAAGAATGGGTGACTCACATTGTGAAGCATGCCAATCTATCTAGCTAACTATACAAGTATGACAAAACTTTGACACTACTGCACCTTGCAGCTTGTGCCCATCCATGTGCCATGTCATGACATTAACTAGGGAGAATCATGTACCTTTCTAACACATCAAAACTCATAGTAAGAGACACTGCACTCTTAAGCTTACTCTCTGATGCTAGTATCTTAATTAAGAGCAGTGTAATAACAACAAAGCCTGTAAATACAAACTCGAATCTGATTGAGACTGAAGCAGATTTCTTTCACATTGACCTCACTGTTGTATGTTACCCAGCCACGGCGGAAAAACCGGCGTTCAGGCTGTGGATCTTGCAACGCAACTCGCAAAAATCCAGGATACTGTTTGCATACCTGTAATTTCGGCAATATAAACTGTTATCAATGATTTATACTATACCCATTAATACAATTAACACAGACATGTATTCAAAATATGAATACAATTAGATAATTACTTTACCCAAGGTTAAGTGTGAAGTATTGCAATCAGCAGGGTGCGGCAATAAAAAGCAATCCCCTAGAAGAAATGCTGTATTTCAGCCATGGTATTATGGATTTAAGCCAAATTTTCAGGCTTTGTATATGAGTATTAATACAACATACCTGTGAAATTTTATTGGTTCCTCAGATACAGCAATTTAAACTTTAAAGTTCACTTTTTCAAGTAAACGTGCATTTGCACATTGAATATTCACGAATAAGAAATCAAATTTTTCACAGCTTTTTAACAACAGTTGAAATGTTTCAGTCATGAATGTCAGATGCCTATAGCTCACTCTGTATTTAAACAGAGTGTTCACAATGCCAGTGCCCACCAGTTACAGCAAAACACAATCGAAATCTGTTGCAAAATGATGCAATTGCCTTATCAATGAACTCGTAAAGCAAATCATTCAGTATTGTTGACAAAATGTTTATTTATCTCGGCATGATATTGGCAACTTTTGCATGTGTCTTTGATAGTATTCCAGTATAGCACCCTACAGATGATATTGGCATATCAATATGGTGCATTTGCAATTATTTTGCAGCTTAGTTACTTGTTCACTTAGAAAAATGTGATGTTAATTTCAAATGATTGTAATTTTTAAACCATAGCAAATATTGTAACAAAGTTGCTGTGAACGTGGACTGAATCCTCCTTTGTGAAAGCCATAAATTTAGTGAAAAAATCTGTTACAGTAACTGAGATAATAAATTTATTCAAAGGGATTGTTTTTTATTGGCGCACCCTGTATGTTTCAATATCTATCTGCTCACACACATACACACACACTGCCATTTTATGGCCCTTTGTCCGGGACTACCTGGGTGGACCAGTACAGAGACATTCACCCACTCACACACAAAATCATCATCCGTCCTTTATCAGCCTCCTCCATCTGCCATGATTCATAGCATCCTCCCTGCTCAAACCATGTGCTTTACAGTCTCTTCGTACAACCTCTATTCAAGTCCTCTTAGGTTACCTCTCAGTCTAGAACCCTCCACTACATACTCCATACATTTCTTCACCCAATCATTGTCTTCTTTTCGCAACACATGCCCATACAATCGCAGTCTGCTTGTTGTAGTATCGAGACTATGCCATCTATTTCTAGCCTCTCTCTCAACTCTTTATTTAGAACACTTTTGCGGCATGTACCCAGCAGGGGGGACAACAAAATTCAAATTCGACTTCACATTATGACAGATTATTCTGTAGCCTGGATGTTATGTATTGCAAACTTATGGCTAACATTAACTAACTAATTAAAGTTCCAGCGTGTTCGCTTGTTGCACTTCTGTAGCTTTGGATCTTGCGTACAGCTGCGCCTCAATAACATTGCCATGTGCCATGTCCACAAGGATATTTTGGACAAGCTTGTTGTAAAAAAATTAATGGCGGAATTTATTTTAAAGACAAACAAGTCGTTGTTTGGTGTTTGGCAAAGTGAAACAGGCCCATTCGTTTTGCTTTTCCATTTTTTTACTATTGTTCAGTTATTCCCACTATGGAATTGGAAAAAATGTCATAATTTGTTATTGTTGTAATACGACATTGTGCCTCACAATGTAGCACAGCAGTGCTTACACTGTTGTAATATCGACCAGCCAATCCTATGGAGATAGCAAAATTTTGGGGGTCAGAACCCCAAAACCCCTGAACCATCTGACAAACAATTTGGCATGGGTGATTATGTCAGCGATGACTCCCAGCATGCCAAAATTTAAAACAAACACCCCATTGGGAACGTGGTGGCGTATGTGTGAAATATCACCCTCGCGTGGTTTTTAGTTTTCCTATCCTATCATATCCTTTTTTGTGGCCCCAAATTTTGCTCGCATCCCGAGACTAAACCGTTGAACCGATTTTTACGCAGTATGCTTTCTATGACGTCAATACCGGGTTATTGCATTCCTAGAGGGATAAAGACCATCAAATTCTCGTTGTGGGTCGTCCCAAAATTTGCTCCAAAAATCCAAAATGGTGGACTGCTGCCATCTTGAAAAAATTGATAAATTGCTACATTTCAGCAGAGGTTCGACCGATTTCTATGATATTTTGCACATTGACGCATATTGGCTCTCTGAACCACAAGGAATGTTCAAAAATCAACTTATATCCATGATGGTGGATGGCGGCCATCTTGAAAATCAAAAAATCGAGATATCTCCAAAACCTTTTGGCCGATTTTGCTGAAATTTTGTACGATAACACGTATTAGTTCTCCATTAGAAACTCCGAGGTCACTGAACCAAATCTTAAATTTTTACATAATGCACGAAAATAACTGCCAATTAACCTGCTGAAACTGTCCCGTAATGATTACTGGACTGAAGTGCCATTTTTCGTTTGAATTTCTCATGTTGCACTATCTCAGCATCTGCTGAGCATGCACAATCCACTGTTAAAGAACCTTAACACACTAATAGACCTGCCAGTATCGTCAGATTATCATGACCTGGTATCGTGAGTATCGTGAAATTTCAGTATTGCAGTATTGCCCAACACTACGATCAATTACCACGCCACCTGGGCGTATACTCGTATAGCCCTTGTTAAGGCTAGACGCCCAGATGGCGTGCTGAAGGCATGCTGATACACGCCCATATATACCTTGATGGCCAGTCAGCATGCGTGGCCACGTGATGGGCGTGGTTGTTTCCATAATACCACCTCGTATCTAGTAGAGATGTGCCTATCGTGTATTTTTTTTTCAGATTTAAGGGGGGCTGGGCCTTTGGCCTCCCACTAACAGAGGACTCCCACCAAACCTTTCATATTTTTATGCTATGCTAAGCGCGGTATATGCCGTCGTCGTGTGTCTGTGTGTCTGTCTGTCAGTCTGTCACACTCCGGTATTGTATCAAACCGGCTAAACGTAGGATCACGCAAATGATGCCGCACGATAGCCCCGGGAATCTAGTTTTCTGACACCAAAGTTCACGGCGAAATTCGAACGGGATCACCCCCTACGGGGGCGACAAATGCAGGTGGGGTGGGTTAAAATTGGCCACTTTCGACAAAAGAAAAATGCGCTATAACTCGAAAATGGTACAAGATAGACGTATAGTTTCTATTAAAGTCGAATAGGAAGTCATATGCGCTCTATCAAATGGCAATGTTTCCGATGACCTTGGATGACCCCTAACCCCCAAACCACCCAAATTTTTGCATTTTTCGTCGGTTGCCATGGCAACGTCCCTTGAAAAGTGGGAAGATATGCTAAATATCCATCATCTGCACGTAATGCGCTTTCATATGGTGTAAAGTATGCGAAAATCTGTGCAGTAGATCCAGAGATTCGATGAAATACGCCAGGTTTTTGGCCACGTCATACCTGATGTTCACAAATCAGCCCTGTCAACTCTGGAGTTACTGGACCGAATTTCACGAAATTTTCATACAATATACAGACATCATTTATGCTGTTAACACGCACATTGAGGTAGTGATATCCCGTTCCATTTCTGAATGCCAGAGCAACAAAAGTGGTGAGTTTGCCATTTTGATCCAGCAGATCCTGAGATACCTGTTTAGATATTTATTATCGAACCACGATAAATTACGTTAACTCGCAAGACAAGTTCCATTTGTTAAGCTGTTTTCCACCGAAAATACTAGACCGATCTTCAACAAGATTTTACATGACATAGCGGCATTAGTACCAAGTAGTATCAAAACAAAACTGTGCTCCCATCTGGCGAACGTGCAAAGAATTCATGTATTATTAGTTTGCCTTCATTTTGGCAACACCACCTACAGCATGTTAAATGCATATTGCATTTATGGTGTTTCACTTCCAACTGGACAGAAACCCTTTGATCTATCTGCAGTATCAGCATGGCATTATGATAAGCCAAGTGTACCCAGTATCACAATGGATGACAGTGGTGCCAGATGATGCAGCACCCACACAGCTGATAACACTTAACTTGTTGACAAAATGGTGTTACACAAAAATGGCTAGGCAAAAAATAATATTTGCACGCTGTACTTAATAACACAACTTTACAGAAAATTATCACCACTGGTTGATGAATGTTTAAGATATAGCAAGCCAAAGTAGCGTTGTTTACAAGACATGGTATACAGTATGAGAGAAGCCACTATTTCCGGGGTTTATGTTTCCTCGGGTAGTGCAAAGACATTAGTCAGAAAAAGTGTGATAACAAATACTTTTGATAGCATGCTGTCTCAGCAGTATCTTTGCCAAAAGTTACCAAAATTGGTTAATGTGTACTGAAGTTGTTGTGTGCAACATGAATGTCATTTTTTGAGACACAGTGTATATTGCGCTACGATGATGATTAGGGGCGTGTTACAAATCCGTCACCGGTCACCTAAACATATACTCTGTTCCCACTGGACGGATCTAAATCAGCAATGTCAAATTACGTTCTCACAAAACATGGCTGATTCCAACAGAGTATGGTAGACTTTCATATACCACATTTGCGCACATTACTGTGAATAATGCATACAGTTAAACATTTCATAATCATATAGTCATCCTGCAGCTAAAAGGTGCACGTTGTAATTACTGAAAATGTTCATTGACACAGACTGTGTTAAATATTCTATCCTACTGGACCCAGGCAAGCTGAGATGACCAAAGTAAAAACCGTGGCCGACCTATCTCACGAGAACTTGCCATTGCATGGCGTGATCAGTTGCTACTGGTTTTGACTATGGTGAATCATCTTAAATTTGCAATGCGCCATAGGGCTGTTTACACTGTAGGTTTTTATCATTAGGAGGTTACTTGAACTTTTTTTCCTTGACTATGTGACCATGAACATAGTGAGTTACGTGTTCAACCTCTCCACCAAGTTTGAAGATCCTAGGACTATCTGTTCTTGAGTTACGAGTCATGACATCTGCTATAGGTTACCAATGACAGTGCATTTTAACCACTGTGCAGTATGCATGCACTAGACCACGTGACATGTGATTTATGGGTCAAAATAATTACATATTTGGAACTGTCTATTCACTACACAACATTCATGGCACTACAATGATGAATAAAGGAGGGTCGCGGTCGTCTACATAGGAAAGTTTCACCATTAGTCGGTTTTCAGTGGAAAACGAAGTCCAAAATTAGCACCAAAATCAGAGGTTTTTGGAGGGAGTCAAAATTTTAAATTTTAGTTTTGTGACCCCAGAAAGGTGCGGAACTGCATGTTTTGATGTATTATACAGCAAAATCAGTGCAGTTGTCTTGGCTATAGGTGACTAAAAGCACCCCTAAAATGAAAAATTGCCAAGTCACGCAGGTGTAGAAGTTAAACTGCATATCTGATCCGGATGAAAATCTGCATGACAGTAAGGACCCCAGACAATCAACCATTCAAATTTTGGTGACAATCGGTTAATGGAGTATGGGGAAGCTAACAAGTATATCTGCTAACGCCGATGGACCGCGCGACGCTGTTTAACGCAAAATCGACCATAATGCACTGCAC
>Ga0209782_1000435_pt1 | contig 17966 bp, 10 predicted proteins | sample WorMetmaBAHAMAS1_FD_187390 | JGI IMG/M metagenome (GOLD analysis project Ga0209782, IMG submission 187390) | Marine gutless worms symbiont microbial communities from Max Planck institute for Marine Microbiology, Germany - Inanidrilus... | ecosystem: Host-associated > Annelida > Digestive system...
CGACAATATACCGCTAGGTTTTCTAGTTAAGTAAAAAATAAGTCATCCATGTATATCCAAATATTATTTTGTACGCTAGAATAAGATCTGCTGTTAATCGCCTTTGTTCAAGACTGGGCAATTTAATGCCTTTGTTCTGGCAGGATAACTCATATCCTGAAAACCCACTAGCCTTTTAGTAAAATTTTTGTCGTACAGTTTCTATTTTATCGATAGCATAGTCATAATATGGAGACCATATACAAGATGCATATTCAAGCAAGGGCTGTACATACATACAATTAAGTATGATGTCATTCTATGGCAGGATTCTGGCCATTCATTATTGCTTCATGTAAGCAACAAACACAATTTGACAGATATACTGTGGCCTGTAATTAATAGATGGTCACACAAAATGGTGCAAAAACCAACATATTATTAATATTATTGTCGCCACATGTAATGCGGAGACATATCGTTTACTGTACGTTTTTGTGGGTCACACTGGCAACAAAATCGACAAAGTTTGGCAGCAGATATCTTGGAAAGGGGTCGTTGGCATAGGACAAAATTTTGCAGGTAGCTAGAGGGGGGTTGGTGTACCACATCATCCAGACTGGCGACCTTTGGCCCACTGAACCAAAATAATGAAGGGTGTAAAAAAATTTTTGTAAAGCTTTTCTCCAAGGTGGTTTCATCGATCTCAACGAAATTTGGCATGATGAGGGGCTTTAGGGGGTAACAGGTCTTAAGGGATTTTGGTGAGCAGCATCCCCTGAAATATTTTGGTGAACTTTGGTCTACTTTTTCGGGAGCACAAGTATTTGACCGCAGATATCTCTAACATTTTTAACCAATCACGACAAAATTGGGGTTGTTTAGGGGCTTCGGTGAGCAGTATCCCATGAAAAATTTTTGTGAACTTTGTTCTATTTTTTCGGGGAGCACAAATTTTCGATCGCGGATATCTCGGACATTTATTGTCGGATCGCCACAAATTTTTGCATGGCTAGGGGTCTGGCCAATGGATATTTTTTGATTCTGGGGTCCGGTGATGCCATGCGGCAACATGCATCAGTTCGTCACTGATGCACTTGTCAATAGTTTTATCTGTTTTGCCATATGAGTTCGTCATTTTTTAAATTAAATTATTTCTGGACGTTTGTTAGTGAAGACTAGTCTGCCTTGATGTCTGGTCATATATATATTCATGATTTTAACTTTTATTGTTTATTGTTGTTTGTCTGAAAATAAAGTTGACTGAGAGCTGATATTAAATTAACCTGGAATATCATTGACATTATGCCCGAGAACAATCTTTTTGCATAAATCTGAAGAATCCGGGATTGCTTTTACTGCGTCCTCCATGCGCCTGCAACAGACAACTTCATAGGTAAATCATGTACTGCTGCTTTCATACCACAGCCACAGTTCATTGAAACAACTGATTTTCATTATCACCAACACTGCTGGTAATTACATTACTCGTAAGTGAACTACATAATACACCAGTGGACAGCATTTTTATTCTGTAACTAGCGTAAACCAAATAACTAAAGTACAGTAAAGTAAAGTAAAGACAAATTTTGGGTTTCTTGCCATACAGGAGAGACAGTGTACCAGTCACGTCAAACTGTAAGATGAAGAAACATACGGTAAGATTCATTCTTGCTCACCAAAATGAACCCTAATTGGTCGAGGTGCATTGGTGTAGCATCCCACTCCCCCCCCCAGAAAAGAAAAAGAAATGGTCAAATTTGCAGTTTCTCAGCCACCAGGGGCGAGATACTACATAGTAGTCGGCTCTTCTGTGCCAAATATCACCTTCACTGATGGAAAACTGGGTATACAGCCCAAGAATATTAATTTTGGCAATTTTGTGAATGTAATCATTCCAGTATAATCATATCCTTTGCACAATTTTGACAAAAGTTTTACAGACTATATGCATTATCATTTGATTTTAATCTGATTAATCAGGTCGCTTTCAAAAACTGCAAGATGGTGACACTAGAGATTAATCCAGCTGGTATTGCAATGTCTTCGCTTCCAGTTTATTCATTCATTTACATCTACGAGTAAAGTTTTTGTGATCTTCAGCAAACCTATAAAAATTACAGACAAGTTACATTCAGCTGCTTGATAAGGCTGATTAAACACTTTTGTTGTTGTTTTACTAATTCTGTCATGCAGTTCTGGGTGAATGACACTGCTACGAGTATGCCAAAAGCTTATTAATCACAATTACTCCTTTATTCACTGACACGTGACCGAAATTTCAGTGATCATTAGTTGCCAATAAAATGTGTAATCAATATTTTTTTTCATCAATAATACCTGCACAAAAACTGTACCTGTCAGGTAACAATTTTGTAAGGAACTCCACTGTACACGGTTTGCCAGATTTTCCGGCATTCAGCAGGTCCTGGGGTGGATCAGAGTTGGCGTGTTGAACAAGAAACTTCAACTGGACTTTCTTGTCTTCGTTTACGTGGACATACTCTGCCACAGCGTGACCGACCCAGACGTTACGAACCATGCTTGTACACTCGGCTGTCACTGACTCAAATACTGTATTCTGCCAACAACCACACGCAATGGCTTTCAATAGTGTTAGGTATGTCTGGCTAAATAAAATCCTTTCAAACACATTTTTCAATATCAATCGAAAATCAGATACGCACTTTAACTGATGAAAATTGGTTTTAAAGACAAGCCAAATGCAGCAATCATTTTTGTATGCCAGTGTATAGCATGACTATTTACCTGTCCCATACGATATCGTATGCACAGGTAGTCACTAGCATCTTCTTCTCCATCTTTTGAGTTGTTGAACAGCTTGATGCAGCGCTTCTTGCAGAATTCAACTGACAGATGGAGTTCACCATAATACCTGTCATTGTGTTTTGTCAGTGACACTCTCACATTGTTGCATGCAATAGGATCGCCAGATTGTATAGTTTTTGATGCTGCTTCCATTGCTAAGATGGGCAACCACACACGCTGAAACAAAAAAATGGCATGCATCATGCAGCCACAGAAAACAAACTACTTTGACTTGCACCAGTATTTCCACCATTCCTTAGAATAAACAAATGAATTTCCAAAAATGCATCCAGAGTAAATTCGTATGCAGAAATTCCAAGTTTCATCTAATAAATATCTAATGCTGTAGACCCATTCTGTTACAGTAAATTTGTTAGGTTTAAAATACTAACAAAACATGTTTTCAGTCTTTAAACAGCCTTGACGATTGGTTTGTACAACTGATAATCCTGATCAGTATCAAAACCGGGATCTTATAGTTCAGAAACTGTCTTCGGTTTTCGACTACTTCGCCTACTAATAAATATCCACTATGGATCTGACTGCCATCGTGCACTATCAAAAAGACACTGGCCTACACTCACAATTACTGATGACAAAATTTCAACAGACTAAATACAAACTGCTACTGCTGCAGCTATTACTGTTTCGTGGCCACGTTAGAACTGGAGCATTTTGTCCCAGGAAAGTTTTGCTACTCACACATCCTTGCTGATGTCAACACTCAACTAGCACATTCAGATTAGGTAAAAAAATGCTAGCTAGAGTTCTTCTTAATATCTCAGTAATAGCCAAGGTATTGGCTGGGAACAGCATCTCCGATATGACCTTTTTAGTGTTAAGTGGAATGTTGAACCTTAACTCAATCAATCTCCTTAATAGTGTTACGGTTACCTGCAGCATCTCTGTACTATTATCATCATCATCATCATCATCATAATTTCTGTTTATGAATGAAGCTGACATGTGCAACATGATTTATATGGCAGTCACTATAAGATATAGAAACATTAAATGCTAAACACAAAATCAGGTCATTCTTAACTGATTTACCTGATAATGCTCAATGGACTCATAACTGTCAAGAACTTTCTCAGTGGCAAGTTTGGCAAAGCACTTGACGGCGTCAGTGCGATGTTCGATGCACAGATCCACATCTGGCGTCAGATTCAACAGTCGAGGAACTGGCTGAATGTAGCCATTCTGACACTCGGCTCCAAACTGTACAGCGACTACGGTACCACGAGTAAACTGAGCCTCGAACGGCACCAGGTGACGAACTATTGGCTCATCATCACGCATTTCCGACGTCACCTGTGTAACATAAGTATTTTCATAGTTCTTGCATTTGTTCCATGCATTTAAAACATTTTATCTATAAGATAAATTCAATTTTTAACATTTTTTTATTCTCTGAACGTTTATGAGGTGAAAACAACATCTGATAGTGTATGAGACAATAGCTAAGTAGTTCTGTTTACTTGCATAATGCATGACTTCATAGACTTCATACAGCCTACTGCTACTGCTAGCTAAGCCCTGGTCTACACTACGTAGTATAACTGACTTTTTTCAACATCTTTCAACGACGTTTTTTTATCACTTAACCGTTTGATTTGAAGAAAAAAAAACTATTTTTAACACGAGTTGTTTCACTGAATGTATGGAACATGTATAACAACAACAATAAACAACTGATGACAACTATTAGCTTTTGGCCATCTTTCTGAGGACATATACGTGCAGAATAGAATTATTTCCATTTCCATTTCATACTCTGCTATCACCATTGTTTTCATTAATTTTGATATAAATGGTTGAAAAGTTGGCGACTTCGGGGTAAAGTTTTCTGTCTACGATTGCCTTGATACTTTCTAGCAAATTCTCTACCTGCAGCTTCATAGTCTAACCTCGCGGTGTTCTATACAGTTCTGCTGATACTGCTTGGCTTTCTCAGCTATGCTGACCACAGTAGAGCACAAATCATTAGATCGCCGGTGCTCAATGTGACTCAGTAGCTGGCCCCAGTCAGTGACGTCAACCTTGCAGCAGTGGCGCTCAGTATCAAGCCGATGCTTTTGTCGAACATTGTGCCGCGAACGAGCATTTGGATGCGCATTTCCTCTCGTGTCATACAGTCGACGCTGCCATTGCAGCGTTACTATGTCGGACTCAATCTGTACAAATCAGCAACTTCTACCACACTGCAAAGAAATCTGATAAATCAATTTCGCTATTACTGTGCAAAATTTGGTTGTGATTGATGCAGCTGTTCCAATAACACAAAGGTTTCAATATTTGGTGCATTTGGCTTGAAAATGCCTATTCACACCTCAAAAATTGGGATTATCGGGGATCTGAAGTCTTAAAAGGGGTGCTGCAAAATCCCAAAAAAGTTTATACCTTGCATAAGTCCACATCATTTAAGCCACATCCTTTGACCAGTCTGACCTGGGAAACGTGAGTTCATTAAACCGGTTATTAATTAATTAGTACATAAAGAAAATTTTGGTTATCTTTCACACATTTGCCCACAAGCCTCCTTCTCGTGCACAGATTTGCGCCAAATCTGGTACAACTGTAGGTGTAGCAGACTGACCACCTGTGCGAAACTTTTTGGCGATCGGTTCAAACATGGCCTATTCCCACTGGCAAAGCCAGTCACTGTTAACACTGAGTTGTTGAAACTGCACAGCCCATGATGGGGTGTTGTCCCCCCCCCTTTATGCTGACTCTCCAACACCAGTAATGATTACTGCATTAATCTTACAAATTCACAGTATTCAATAGGTCTCAGAATGCCAGACTACAGCCTACACGACTCAGTACAGAGCACAACTGTAAAAATGTGCATAATGGTTATGGTGTTGGGCTTGCGAGGACATGCGTTCGACTCCTGGCCATCCCACTGTTAGGTAACAACCTTGGGCATGTTGTTCACACACTTGTCTGTGTCACCATCTGCATAATTTGGTACTAGTTGCAGGGCAGTGATGTCCTGTCACTGGCTATGTATCGCAAACGTAAGTGGTTTAGCAACCTGCGAGCTCAAGGCCTATGTAAGGGAGATAAATACCCGAGTCCCGACCTACGCTCCTCATGGGGTATGGTACTCTGCCTTTTGTATCAACATGCAAACCCACACTGGGCCTGCTATGGACTGTATTTCTATCAATCAATCAATCAATAAATCAATCATTTATTTACTCCGGACAAATCTGAATGGTAATAACACATACATGTAGCAAGTGAGCAGGACAACAAAGCTATCTCAGCACAAATAGTTGCCCTTAAAACATGTCATACACACACCTGCACATCTGTACACAGTAAGCTAAAAACATATAAAGTAGAACTGACTCAATAGGCCGTACTGTATAAAAAGTCTATGCGACTTTTGTGCTGACAGGTCAAACTGTTTTCCTGTTTGAGAGCGGACAGACATATAGACAGACAGACGGACTACAGAGCGATGCAACTGATCATCACACTACCCACACCACAGTGGACGTACCGACGGTTTATCGCTGAGTGCCAGACTGCTGTAAGTGATACGTCGCTGTGAACGCTTGACGTGGCGCAGATGTAGAGGACTGAGCATCAGGTCATCATCACCAAAGTCCTCGACGACACACGGCAAGAAGAACGGAGTCTTAAGAAGATACTGTGTAGTCAGACGCAGCAGCTGACAGGTACGATCATACTGCTTTGACATACGACTTACTGCATTCGCTCGAGCACAGACTGCACGCATCTACCCGACATACATATTAACTTTCCTACAGTCTTACATATGCATATACATAGATTGCACAAAAAATCCTGGCCTATCTACTGAGAAATGCTGTATCTTTCGTAACTTTTAGAGTAGGTCTAGGAAGGAAATAAAATTATAATAGCAAATAGTAATTTTTGAGAATCAAGTAGCATTAAAGTTAATCATCGTTGACTGAATATTCTATACAAAAATTAAAGAAGTCCATGCATCACTGATAAACAAGCATGACATCTTTAAACAGCAAAAGAGATGTATTTGATAAAATGTTTCAGATTAAAGAGTTTGAATGCTTCACAAATATTGCATGAATTTTTGGCATGAGAAACAACAATATCGCAAGGTATTGTAGAAACGTAATTTAGGTGAGGTGGAAGTATATATCGTATAAACAGAGTTTCCTTGAGACACTGTCAATAAAATACTTTTGAAAACAAGAAGCATTTGAAAAATGTTGGGCCCATTCGCCACTGCGAGCCGCCGCATTCGCCATTCACCAGGTGTCGCTACTGTCGCATGCCAGCACTGTCGCACGCCGCCTGCGCATCGATGTCCACGACACCGACAACGACGACAACAACGACGACAACGCATGACAGAGGGGACCGCTATGGCTCCATGGAATGGGCCCAATTAGCCTGCATTTGCCAAAATTCTGATAAAAATTAAGTATGTTATTTCTTGAAACACGGGTGTATTTCATCAGTTATATATCATCAAGACAAACATCAGAAAAGAATCGTTAAACATAGAAGCTGAACAAAATATGTGGTAAAAATAAAGTTGCCTTAAAAATCACTAACTTCCAAAACTAACACAATAAAAGTACCTGACTGAAATATTATTAAATTGCATTTGACTGAAAATAATCATCAAAAATTAACAACTAATACCAACTTCATCAAGACTGTAAGGAGCAGGTTCATTATCTAGCGCAGCAGCAACAAAACGATGGATAATGATGTCCATAAATCTGCGTATCGGCGATGTAAACTGCACATATACTGGTAGCTTCAGCGAGAAATGGCAAGCAACGTACTGCTCGTCTTGCAAGTCTGCATAGCATGCAAATTCTGCACTCTCCTGCAACCAATAAATAACAAATGTTTCATCACGTTAACAAGCTTTCTGTAGGCTTGGTACATATATCACACTAAGACTTTTCGGTTACCCATATCTTAAAGTATATGCTAACAAATAAGTAATATCATTATAAATGCAATGGCATACAATTTTAAAACAAAAAGTCTGCTCACCTGAATCTTAAACCAGCTGTTCATGGCCAACAAATGTAGTGGATGCCGACTTTCATGTGCAATCAGTGAAACGGCCTTCTGTAGGTTTTCGTTCTCAGCAGCAACCTTCAGTTTGTCAATAGTAGACTGTAGGAAAGAAATCTTCTTTGGCTGATCACTGTAATCATCTCGTGCATATCTGGGAATGAGGCCACTAAGCATATCAAACTGTTTGAAATACAGTGACACTCGTACCGCAGCTTCATGACAAGTGCCCCAACTTTTGACTTCATCGTCATCTGGTGACTTCTGACGACGAACTGGAACTGATTCGGGAAAACGTTCCACCAGGAACCCAGCCACTGTAAAGTTTGTCAAAATCATGAACTCTTCGATCAGCTGGTGTGCATCGTGACACTCAACATGACAAAAAGGGTCGTCTGGCTCAGAGAAACAATGCCTTGCCAATCGCAATCGATTCAATCTCAGTCGCTGAGCAATCCTGTGGAGATGTACAACCATCACATAGACACTGTCTTCCATCCACGGTATTCTCTTATTTCCTGAGTCATTGATGATGTCCTGTACTTCCTCGTAAGTCATCTGCCTATTGTTTCGAATCAAAGATCGACAGATCAACGGGTGTGTTTCTGTATCAATCATGTTCATTTTGTTATCGGTCTGTAGATAAACTGACACAACACAGCGGTCCTCTCCATGCATCAGACTGCAAACGTCTTCGCTGAGATGAGCAGGCAACATGTTGTAGACATCGCGAGTTGCCGCATAGAACGACATCATCCGGCGTTTGGCATTGGAATCAATCACGTCACCTTTCGCCACGAATTTCCCAACATCTGCAATGTGTACGCCGACCAGGAATCCACCAGTTGGCAGCTGTGACAGAGTCAGAGCATCATCAATGTCCTTACAGCCAGAAGGATCGATAGTGATGGTCAGCTGATGACGGATGTCTTTCAAACCAGCTGCAGCGATATCGCCAGCATCATCATAGGGAAAGTTCATCAGACTATCGGCAGCAGTAACACATTCTCGGTTTTGCCTTGTAGGAATCTGATACAGGAGATTAATAACTCTCTGACTGTCAGCAAGCTGTTCTCCAGCCTTCACTACTCGCACAACATAGCCAAGAGGGTACATGTTCTGTTTTCCCGGTAACCACGACAGATATCTGCAAAGTACAAAACAATATAAATAGGTGGTGTAAAAACAGCATGTTGTCGGTTATTTTAAAATAAACATACCAATATAAAAACAAAAATTTCAAAGCAGATGCAGTACCTACTTCACAACAAAGAGCATATCTCTTCGTTGTCGTGGATCAAGCTTCACAATCTTCTGCAGCTTGAGTTCTTTATCAACCATGGAATACACAGCAACCAGCTCGTCCTTCCGATGCTTGTATTTTTTCTTCAGTATGGAATTTACAACGTGTATTTTCGGTGCCACGCCATCAAGAGGCTTCATGAGATGAGAAAGGTAGGTATCAACCCGACACACGAAGGTGTATGCTTTACGAAGTATCTTCTTCACAAGCACTGCAATAACAGTGCCACGATAGATGATCTTGTCTCCATCTAGTTCCTTTGTTTTCTTCAGTTTAACAACCACTTCATCACCATCAAAGCAAGGTCCACAGTTGGCTCGGCCTCGAATTTCTACCTCTCGTATAACATCATCACCTTCTGAGCTCACTTCTGCATCTTCCATCGGAATGTGAGGCACTCGGAAACCTTCGCTTGCTGCCGTGTCTTCTATCTGGACTCGAGGCACTCGGAAACCTTCATCAAGCATTCGACATTTTGCACTGAATGGACCATCCAAGTGAATTGTGCATCGCTTGTACTTGTCTGGTTGCGACTCCAGCAATTCTCTAGCTTCAGTGACAGACTGCAGCTGATAGTACGGATCTTCTGCATAAGCCTCGTCATCACTGGAATCAAGATCACTCGAGCAAACAGTCATTGCGTCATCGAGCTCATCATCAGCATAAATTTGTGACAAATCTTCTTCTACATCAACCTGACTTTCATCGTCCACTGTGACGTCTGGGTAGCCATAGCTGCCTGAAATGCTGTCATCATCATTAAATAAACGTTCCCAGTGTTCGTCTAGCAAATGACGTCTCTGATCCTGCTCAGCTGTGCCCGATCGTTCCTCTTGCTTTTTCAAACGATTTAGCTCAGAAATTAACTCACTGTCAGTTATCTTAAGATCAGTCAAGCGTTTCTGACATTCGCGGATAGCTTCCACTGCAGTCCGTTCTTCATCTGTCCAATTTTCATCACTGTCCATATCAATGATCCTCTCATGTCCAATAGCCAAAATCAACTTATTTGACTTGCCATTCCAACGGTGGCCCCCCTTCTGACACTCTGGAGCATGAGGACGTTTTTCAGACACCTCACCACTTTCTTTCTTCCAGCACTCTTGGCAAATCAGTTTAAATTCCAATGCTGACAGAGTCTTCAGCATTTTCAGCTTCTGCCACATTTGTTCCACTTCAAAACGCACATGCAACGACGAGTTGCGTAGATCATCAATGAAACCATCCACAGTAATGCTGCTACCATTCCTGCTGTGACTGAAATACTGTTTCCATAATTCTTCTTCAACCTTGCTATGCGGAAATCGGCAACGGTTTCGATGAGGACAGGGTTCTCCATTAAGAAGCTTCTCGCAGACACCAGATGTTGACTTGAAGTCAGGAGGACAAGCACGAATGCGAATCCATGAAAAATCATCCTTCAAATTCGACTGCTTGTTCAGTAACACCAGCTTATTTTCTAGACATTTGGTATGTCTCAGTCGAACACGCACATGACTGCTACAGCCATTGGCAATAGCATCATCATCCGTGACAGGCTGGTCTTCAATACAGCTGTCACAGCAGAGACGGATGATGTAGGACTTCACTAAGTAATCATATGCCTTCTTCGATGCTGCTCGTTCCTTCTTTCGTTTTGAGTGCTGTTCAGTATCAACAGCAGAATTACCTGAAAACAATACCCGTTTGCTAGCTGCAAAATGCATTTTGAAAAATTACACAACACAAACAACTAAAATTTTCACTTAATAATCAACAGAATTCAATGAACAATATGATCAATTTCTGAAGTTAATAAACAAAACCACTAAATCATAGATTAACTACCACTATTTACTTATGTTTAGCTTAAGCCAGATAAGCATTAACCATTCTCAGAAATAATGTAGACAACTGAATTATTGCATATGGTTCTATGTGAAAAATCACCACAAACCATTTGTACATTTGACATTAACTAAACTAAAGTCAAATAGTCAATTCCATGTTAAAAACTTAATACATCACAATCATGCTACTCAAACATTTTCATTTACAAACAATTTTACCATAGTAACTAATGCCACATAAATGTACAAATGTGGCATCACAAAAAGCACGCTACTGTCCACTCCACTATGAGTCAAAAAGATGCCAATATTACATAAAATTCAACACTAATCCAACAAGAAGCATTTGATAACGTTGAGCCCATTCACTACTGCGAGTCGCCTCACACCCATTCACCAGGTGTCGCCAGCGGTACTGTCGCGCACCGCCTGCGCATCGATGTCCACGACGCCAACGACGACAACAACGACGACGACAACGACAACGCGCGACAGAGGGGACCGCTATGGCCCCATGGAATGGGCCCAATTAAACTGTGTTGTGATCCTTAACTATGACTTTACCACCCAGCATACCTACCTGCCCGACAGGCTATACGCTTTGCTTGCTTTGCTTTTTAATGCTTCCTTGGAAACCAATTATCTCATCATCTACTGGACCGATTTTCATAATATTTTCACCAAATGGTAGGTGTCTGATCGTAGCTTGAAAATCTGGCCATCTTTTGCAAATGCTCCACGGCCGTTTGCTATGGTAAACAATTTTAGGGTAAAATTAGCAAAGCAACCTTTATTCAGCATACTGGCATTCTGAAATGGGTTGGAATATCGCAATTCTGATTTTATAATGTTAAACGGCAATAATCCATCTACATTACATGTAAATTTGATGGCATTTGCTCTACATTACATTTGCTCCAGCATTACGAGGTGACAAATTGTAACTTTTGGGATGATACAGCAAAAATTGGCATATCCCAACAAATATCCAGAAAGTCCTGGAGTGATTTTCACTAAATTTTGGTTGACATATAGGTGGGGATGTTTCAAACTACATTCATTTTTTGATCACCTAAGGGACATTGCTATGGCAACCAATTAATTTTGGGGACCTTTCACAGACATCAATATTGACCACCTTCATTCTTTGCTCTGGCATTCGACATTTGTCAGTGGACTGGCCTATCATTAATCCACTTTCAGAAGATTAGTGATTACATGCAATTGTTCAGTGACATTGTGTAAAAATTTGATGAATTTTGGTCTAGTGACCCCCAGGGAATATGAGAGAGTAGAGTTCGCATTTTTTGCCATGACTGGGCTACAATTTGCTGATCCATCCTCATTCAGCACACTGGCATTCCAAAATGGATTGCAATAGCACAATTCTAATTTCAGCAGATTAATTGGCAATAATGTCTCTACATCGTGCAGAATTTTATGAGATTCAGTGAAGTGATCCTGAATTTTACGACATTAGAATACGTACAGCAGGCGTCGATTATTTTACTGGGGTTAGTTTAGCTATGTTCGCTAGGGGTGGCACTGCTAGGCATTGTGGCAATCAGTAATCAGGTGCGTTTTGTTAATATTCGCAAGGGAGCAACACTGCTATGCCGGGTGGGCTACACACTAGGCTCTGCCATGTATTTCTAGTTTTTTTCAGTGGTCAACTTACGAGCCAAGTTATCTTAGAAATTACTGAACTAATGTTAACCAAATTTTCACAGTTGGGAGATATATAAAAGAGCTTGATAAATCCTGCATTCATTTTGTGGTTGCTCAGGGATGCTGCCAAGGCAACCAATTTTAGAGGCAAAATCAGCAAAATTGGCCGACCTACCACTCATCATGCTGGCATTCCAAACTGGATTGCAATATCGTAATTCCGTTTTCAGGAATTGAATGGCAATAATTTCTCTGCATGGTGCAGTAACTGGAAAGATTCAGTCCAGAAACTGCAGAGATTATGACGCTAGAACCTGTAACTTTTAGAACATTATGGAGAAAATCAGCATATTATGCCAAATATCTCAGAATTAACCCTACAACATACATCGATCTTTACCAAATTTTCAGAGTCGGTAGACATGTGTGTGGGGATGATTAACATGTTGGTGTATAGGTTACTGCTATGCCAGGCAGACTACATGCTAGGCAGTGCCATGCTTTTCAAGTTATTAAAAATTTATTGACAAGTGTCGAGGTGAAAAAAAAATTAAAATCAGTCTGCACTTGATAAAATTATGTTACTTTTTTGACTCGCTGTGGCAACAATCCAGCTTTTTATGCCACCTTGTCCTTACATATTTGTCAGCAAATACAATAAATTATAAATATTTGCCAGACTAATATATTCACTCGATAGACTAGTGGCTAACACATCAGACTAGTAACACATTCTTGGTTCGAGTCCCAGCCACTGTATGTTGTGTATAACAATCTTGGGCAAGTTGATCACACCATGTGCTTCTTCACCTAGCCGTATAACTTAGTACCAGCAAAACCGGGAGCATAAAAAGGCTGGGACTCGAACCAAGATGTACTAGGTCCGTGTCTGTGGCCTCTCATCATAAACTGGTGTCTGGATGAGAGCTACAGAAACGGGAGATCAGCGCCGCCACATTGGCCTACATGGCTGTGGAAGGACTTTACTTTCTTACTGCAAACATGTACGCATTTGTCATGTGAATTTTATAATAAACTGACTTACTTACTACTAACTGTAAAACAGATATTGTTACTGGCCACTAAATGCTGTACCTGTTCTCCTTGTCACATACTTCACGGGCTCCTTGCCATTCTTCCTGGCATCATTTCTGCCGTGTCCAGCCGTGGTGCCATCTCTTGCTGACTGTGGTAAGTTCTTGGCTGTTGCTGCAGCTTTCACATCATTAGCTGGTGGCTGGACACTTCGTGCGTCTGGTTCTGCTCCTTTTCTTGGAATCTCTTTTGTTCCGTACTTCTGTGACTTGGCTGAAACATTCACAATGGTTAAAAAGCTATATGATGATAATGCAACTGCAAAAGGTATGTTTACATTAAATAACCACAGGTGCTAATGACATCAATTCTTAAACTGACCTTAACGTACTCTGTTGTATTTGTGCAATTAGTGTTCAACAAGCTGCAAGCTGTGCACAAATATGCATAAATAATACATAAATAAGCATAAATAAATTACTGGTCAAGTTTTTATTCTTCTCTTTTTTCACTGTGGCACCCTCTAAGTGTGAAAATAGAAGCTCACGTCCATAATTATGCCATGTGTTTCTATAAACAGTTATATAAAAACACAAAGAATTAAAGTGACGTATCACCCCAGGCTTCAATAAAACTAATTATTGAAATGCAATAGTTGTAAACAAATAAACATTAGTAAAACAAAAACCAACCTGCATTTGCCTTAAACTTTGTTCTTTTCATATCTGCATGATCTCTTTGCTGCAAGTAACACAAAGATTTCACACAAAAGCCTCCGAAGTATTCACAAACAGCAACTTTTCACCACTGTTCGTTAGTTTTTAATAATCTTCTCTTCTTCTTTACAATTAAGACTTAAAATTTTTGCAGCCATGTTGTCTGAATTGCAAAATTTGACCTAATTCTACAAATTCTTGCAATTTACCATGAATATCTGTTAATTGACTCTTCTGTCTATTAATATCACAAACATGTGCAATCATTGGCTTTTACAGCATAAAATATACATAAAATGTGTTAACTTATCCAAAACAACCAAAACACTTTTGTATGCAATTAACACTACAATAGCCTACAACTGTTTGCTTTATACATAGTAAATATTATTTATTATTGACAGCTAAAACAACAGTTTACTTTCACACATAAAATCTGTCTGATGCATTTGTATTTTTATGATTACCACCAAGAATTCACTGCAAATTTTGTGCTGATCTCCATTTTTTGGCTGTGAAAAAGATACTGCCTTATTGTTGATACCTTCTGCAAATAGAATACAGGTGCTAATGAAAGCATCGGTCAGTGGCATCACACATTGTGTCAGATGTCTACATGAAACATAACATCATCCACAATACTGGAAGTACATAACATATCACAGTGCTAACAGAGAAGGACCGAGCTACAGTCACAGGCAACATGCATTAAAAATTTGGTGAAGTTTGGCCATGTGGTTTCTGACATATGTGACTGGACAGATAACAAACAGACACACTCATTACAATACTTTGATACCGTCTTAAAGGGTATAGTAATCATCATAATAAAAGTTTTTTAGCCCACTCGGCAAACTTGCCAAATAGGCTATATATTTTGCTTGCGTTTTTTGCCTTTTTTAATGATGGTTCTAAGTTGCTGCAGTGAAAATTTAGAACAAGTCAGTAAAGTCGTTGTAGTAAGTGGTTAAGACATAAATGCATGAAAATGCACAAACTCGATGCAGCCCCATTTTGTATCCAACATGTAACTAATAACTGATGTCTACTGTTTAACTGTTTGGGGATGTTTGCATCTTTTGCTGATGCTAGCAGGATAGATGCTTTGTTGAAACGTGCCTATAAGTGAAGTTTTTCTAAATATATCGTTACTCTCTGTTAGCATTTAAATAAGTCTGGCACCTCATTATTTCACAAGATGCATTTTCCATCACATTGCCTAAATCCACTTCTACCATCTAAAAAGATAACTGATTTGTTGAGAAATTACCACAGTGCAAACTTAATGTTTTAAAGTGTTTGTTTATTAATTGGTGCCTTTTTTCTACGTAGTTTTACTAAAGTATGATGATGATGATGATGATGATGACGATCTCCTATCTAACGTTAACAGACTTAACTTTCACAACAAACTTTCCAATGAAAGTCAAAGTTAGTGAAATCACAATAACCACTGGACAACTAATACTAACAGAATAGCATTGCCTTATAAAAATCACCTTTTGCAGTACTTTCTCACTGTCAGGAAGCCAGTCAGGATCAACCGCAGATGTGTCATTCTCGCTGTTGGTATCAACTTGCTGAATGTTCTGCTTTATGTCATCAACAAGTGACTTCTGTTGCTGCAGAAACTCATCCTACACAAAAGTCAAAATTATTATTAATTTATTTTCTAAACCCATACTGTCACATTAGAAAGTCAACTAGAAATGCGTAGCAAAGCCTAGCGTATAGCTGCTCGGCGTCGTTGTGTCGCCCCCTAGTGAATACTTATGAAACACCTCCAATTACTGATCACCGCAGTGCCTTACGCCCCCTAGCAACGTAGCTGACCTAAGTGTGGTAAAATAATCGATGCAGGCATTACAACTTCATACGTATTAAACTCTGGGGTCACTGAACTGAATCTTACAAATTTTTGCTGATTAACATGCTAAAATAGAAAATGCATTTTTTCAATCCATTTAGGAACACCAGCATGAAGCATAAATGACGATTGTATAATTTTGGTTAAATCGCACTGCAAGTTTGACTTTCTAACCTACATTAACTCAAAAATACTTAACTGATAGTTACCAACTTTTTGTACGATGCAGAGGCATTAGTGCTGCGATTAATGCAAGCATTTACATGGCAATATAGCATTCCGTTTTGGAAAGTCAGAGCAAAGAGCGAAGTAGCAAACGCATTAGACATAGCTAAACAAAGCATGGTAAAATGATCATATAACTTCTTACGTCTTAAACTCCGAGGTCACTGAACAGAATCTCACGAAAATTGTACACAATGTACCGAAATGATTGCGGATTAACGTGCTGAAATCAAAATTGCGATATTCCTATCCATTTCAAAATGCCAGCATGCCGAATAAATGACGATCGTCAAATTTTGGCTGAGTCACAGAACAATTTTCACTTTCTACCCTTTCTAACTCAAAAACTACTGGACACGTAGCCAGGATTTAACTTAAGGGGGGAAGAGACGCCGAAGGCGTCGAGTGAGTTCGAGACGCCGCTGGTGCTGAGGGAGGTGAGGTGTACGGAAGGGGTGTCCCCCTCCCCACGGGGGTTTGAGTCTGGGGAGGGGGCACTCCCCAGAATTTTTTTTTGATTTTTGATATCAAAATGGTGGGGTTTTGTGCATTCTGGTGGTATTATTTACCGTTTAGATGCCTAATGACGTTACACATTAGACATTAAAATTGATATATACTTGTGTAGTGTACTAGTGTCATGCTTCACTTCCCTGGCTTCACTCCATTCGAAATCTCAGATATACTGCTGGTTTGTTTAGGGGGTCAAAAATTGTTCATCCCCAAGGAGGGACATTCACCCATGTCCACCCTCTTTCTACGTGCCCGGACAGTCAGGTCTGTCTTTTCCCAAGGTTGTGCTGTAGGTGAGTATGTCAGGCCCTCAGGGGGGCGGGTCACTCCTCTACCATTGGGCCAGGATAACCCCCTTCTTGAAAATGTTGCAAGCCTACATAATATTACGCATACGAGTCCAGATAAGCGGCGCCTCGCCCGACGTGTCAGATGCCAGGTGTCGCTGAGCATTGAGGTGTCGTCTTCGTTATCAATAGCAAACATCACTAGGCTTACTGCGCCTGTTTCAAGTGGCCATTAATGACTTATGTCTCCCCACACCTTTCTCAGTGAGCAGCGGACTGAACGTTCTGCCCAGTGGACCACATCTCGTTAATAAGCGAGCAGACTGACGGAGATTAAGTCCAAAGGAGGGGTGAAATAATTAACAGCTGACGTTTGCAGTGCTTCAGTTGAACACAGACTAACAGACTGACCTATAGAGCTAGCCTAGAACTGAAAGATGATGCATTTGGCGTGTGACTTTTGGGGCTAAAGGCAGAAACACACAGTAACATATTGAAATATTGTGGGGCAGGGCCGGATTTAGCTGGTTGGTGGCCTGGGGCCCAGCTCACTTGGGGTCACTAAGTGGGAGACTGTAAAAGCCTAAAGTCATGCACACACAAATCACGAACAAAGAAAAATATGAAGGGTTTGGTGGGAGGCCCCCTGTTGGTGGGAGG
>Ga0209782_1000436_pt1 | contig 17963 bp, 14 predicted proteins | sample WorMetmaBAHAMAS1_FD_187390 | JGI IMG/M metagenome (GOLD analysis project Ga0209782, IMG submission 187390) | Marine gutless worms symbiont microbial communities from Max Planck institute for Marine Microbiology, Germany - Inanidrilus... | ecosystem: Host-associated > Annelida > Digestive system...
ATACCCCCTCCCTTCCAACCCCCGAAAAAAATGCTTCTAGCCATGGGGATCTGAACTTTATCTAATACACGGTTGCTTGGACCAACCTGATGCACCATCCCCAATTGCATCTTGATCGAGTCAGCCATTTTCCAGAATTCACAGCTGTTACTAATGGACAGACAGACCGACAGACTAACCAACTGACCAACCGACAGAAGGAACATGTAACTAAATATACAATCACAATCATCAACCTTCATTGGTCTTGAGTCGTTTAGCATACACTTTGACAGTACGCTTTAGTTTCTGCACTTTGTCTTGCAACGTATCAATCTGCTCACGTAGATCCTGTCATCCGACACCATCGTGCATCAACAAAAATATAACTTGCAATAACATGCATATGACTACATACATACAAACTGTAATAACAACGAGGATTAATCTCTAATTATCTTATCAAACTACAACAGAAATTTATCAGCTAAGCCCATTACTGAACACACTTCTTAGTAAAACATATATAATATGCTACTTGCATAAATGTACACATTCAGTTTTGTTTAAACAACCTTCCTTTACAGTTTCCGAAGGTCGAGTTGTGTCTTTCAAAACAGAACACTTACAGACAACTTAAGCTGGCTTTTTACGGTTTGGAAGCCATTTCTGTCACCCAGACAAATCACTGAAAAGACTCAAGAACTGACTTCAATTACATGCTGATCTTATCAACACTTTCTTGATACAACAACATTCTCCTGAAGACAGGGATACCGAGTCCTTTATGCTGACAACAGCAATAACAATGTGATCAACCCAAGGCCACCTAACACAATACAATTGTATCTATTCCGTTGTGCAATGAAGTAGTCATATATCGACATGCTGCCACGTTATAGCACCTTGGCCACCCTGGGTTTCATCAACAAATTCAATAACAGCATACCATATTTACATAAAACATGTCAGAGTATAATAAACAAATGTGAAACATTCTACGCATTAGTTTATATAGCAAAACCAAGCATTACCAGATTTTCTGCTGCTAGCCGATCAATTTCAAGCTGAATCGTTGCCTCAACCTTAGCTTCCACACTTAAATTCTAAAACAATTCAGCACACACATAATGGCTGTAATTCTTACAAAGCTGTCTTCATCAAACTAGCCCAAATAATTAAAACATACAGTCTCAAGATAATGTATCACATTATGTGTAACTGACACCATACTTCCAACATTGCACCTAACAAAATTACACCCTCCAGAATATCACTGCAAACTAACAAAAAATTTGCCACTCAAAATATTTAAAATAGCGGCAGATACATATCTAGTTCAACTACAAGATTAATTCAGATAGATTAACCGAGCTAAAAACTGCATCCACTAAGTGACTTCTCTTACAGCAAAGAAATAAGGAATAAAGTACCCTGTAATAAGTGTGCAAAAATCAACTGCTTATAATGTATTTTAGTTTATTTCGCATTACTTTTTATAGCAGTTTACTAAGCTGTGTTGATATCTTTGCAAACAGTTAAGTCTAAGGTACAGCAAAAGCATCAATAAGCTATAAAAAAAATTGCTGCAATATTGAGAAATGGCAGATGTGGCAAACATTATAAATCACGAAGGGTCTGATGTATGTGACACACAGTGCCACACAGAAGAAGGGAGATGCATGTAGAAGTAATAAAGAGTCAACACACATCAGCAACAATGGTTTAGAAGGGAGCAGTGTGACAAACTCAAAATGGACACAAAAAAACTTCAACTAGCTGATTAAAAATTGGAGAAACACAATGAGTTAAACAACCTGTCCAATGAGTTTATTCTGTCGCTCCGTTTCCGCCTTCAATGCGCTGACTTGAGTCTGCAGTTCCGTCTCTCGTACCTCAGACACCTTCTGCAGCCGACGAAGTTCGTTCTCCAGCAGACTGCCAGCAGCGCAGTGACAACACAATTAAACGCATGCAGCATTTGAGTAATAATTTAACAACGAACTGACATTATCAACTTGTGGTGATTACTGAACGACAATGTTCAGTTGTCAGCTAATTCAATATTTATTTAAGGTATTTGAACTGTATGTAAATTAGTAACATATTTGCTATGTTTTGCTGCATCAAAAATGTAACGGGAAAAGTTAGCAAACAAGCGAGCACTGTCTTAAGAAAGGAGTTCTTAGCCATAACCTCTTGATCGATGCAACTGCAGTTATAAGAGTCAAAATTTACAGTATGAGCTTCTGCTTCACTCTATGATTGAGCATAATTCAAGCATAATGTGGCTCTTCGATACACAAGTTAATTTACTGTTCTTTTAAAAAGATGAATTTATTAGTCCTTTCAGAACCAGAACATTGTGGGACTGGTAATGAAATACTTTGCTCAGCTTGAGTGCAAGGTATTTCAAATCAGCATATCGGTATGTTTCTCTCTCTGACTATGAGCAGATGTTCGAACTTCACTAAATTTTCGTCAATGTTGTCAGTGGCTGCTGCCTGGACCCTCTCTTGTGGTGCAGCAATATGTCATGTATCTACAGTTTTGTAGATGATATGACCAGACATTTGCTACTCAAAAGGGTGAATTCTCAAAGTGACTACCATGGGTAGCATCAGAGAAAAAGTCTATGATTGCCTTGTTTTGACATGCTCGCAAAGCATATATTGGCATATCACGGCCAATCTGTGCGGCATCTAGACACAAGTAGATTCGTGAGATAGAAAATGTTAACTGACCCGTTAAGCTCCATCTGTGTGTGGTATGCCATCTCTAGCTCTCCATCTTCATTTATTAGATGTGGGTCGATACCATGCGAGTCATTGGACATGGTTTCATTAGCACCGTGGCGCGACGCAAGCAGAGTCCGCAGTCGCGAACACTCGTTCTGTCGATGTTTTAACTCATCGCGCATCGACTCGAAGTTCTCTGTCAACAAAGTGAACACTCAGTTAACGGCCTCTTTTCCAGGACAAACCGAGAAAGCTGGTAGCAGAAAAGTAATCCATTCGCAATTTTAAAGAAGTAAGAGATGACGCAGTTGGAGTGGCATTACTGGTACATACGAAAATCATTTGCATCTCATTCCAGAGATAGATAACTACTCCCAGTATCTCAATACTCAAAGATTTACAGACCAGACACTCCTAATGATGCCAAGCCGACAGTATTAGATGACCAAAGAAAACTAAGCAGCACAAAACAGAAGTAGATACCAATTAGCTGACGAGCAGCAATTTTAGTCTTGATTCCTTTGACGTCGAACTGAACAGCTCCGTCGGCAATTGTCTTCTGCAGCAATGCCAATTCATTCTTCAGATTCACCGTCTCCATCTCCAACTCTTGTACCTGAAACATGCCGTTACAAACCATCGTCAGCTTGCGTGTGCTGCCTGAAGACAACTTTGAACAATGGAGTATTGATGCTGAATTAAATCTTTGGCTGGGCAGCTAACTATACGTCTGGTATCACAGACAGACCTGTGGCATGTTTACGTACAGGGTCAACAGCATAAGACAGGAAACAGAGCACTCTGTCTCTGCTTTACGGAACATGGCATCCGTAACTTTTTATTCTAGTGAAGCTAAATGTGACAGTGGAAAGTGGGACTTCTTTAGAGCACATGAGCAATGTGACTGGACTCTTAACTTCCTTATGCTGCTAATAACTTATGTGGTTAATTGTGAATCTGACATCTGAAAGCCAACTACCACATTGTCAAACCTGCATTCAGTCAGTAACAACGACTAAGTTAAACGTCTTTCTCTATTAATCCGGAGACAAAACGTGCAAGATTCTAACCAGCAGTATGTCTATTATTGTGTATCTTGAACAGGAAACTGGCATTGAAGAGCCATTTTAAAAGCAACCTTCAAAAGCTGGTGGTACAAATAGAAATGATGAGGCCAGTGGATGATCTTGCCTGCCAGCGCGGCCGATAAGTCAGTGTTCTGACTTGTCAGTTAAGTGGCATATAGAGCATCTTTTAAAATGCATACAACTTAGAAAGATTATCATCCAGAATAAGTTGCAGAAAAAAAACAATAAAAAACCAGCTAACCGAGGTTCACCCAAAAAAGGACATTACAATGAAGGTCGTGTTTTGTATTTCAAATACAAATTTTTACGTATCTACAAAAAAAACGATCGGTGACAATGACCCGCAAGGCATCATAGATCTCAATGTCTGAATGCTCTCCAGTGCCCTTGAGGACCTCGGCTCGGTAATCACGTCGATCAAGTTCCATGATCAATCGCGCCTTGTCTTTCTCGAGGTCCTTGATACGTGCGTGAAGACGCGACATCAGCGGGATGTCACGCTTGTCCAGCTGCGGCGACTGCTGTGGAGATGGAGCAGGCGACTGCAACAGCGCCATTACAAATAACTTCGTCAGACACAGGACAGAAACAAGAAAGATGCTTGGAACAGCAATAACAGCTACACCCGATTAATGGCTCACTGTCCAGAACTAGATGGGTGAGCTGGTACCAGAAAGATAAAACCAATATGGATTTTATCAAAGCAAGAGACAGTGGATGCCAGGCAGTGGCATCCATCATCTGGACCATACGCAAATCTGCACATCGCTCCAGACATATAACCATGCCAATCAAGTTTTCTTACAGACTACATGCCCTTCCTGTCGCTCAAGCAACAGCATCAAAGCACTGAAGGCTAAAACAGGATGCTTGAAAATACAAAAATTATATAAGATGGCACAGAACAGTAAGATATTGGCCATTGTTAGTCCAAAAGGTGCCAAACATTTCCAAAGCAATGTAAAATATGCTTAAAGTGTGGTTAGATATTTAATGATAGATGGCAGCATCATATGCAGCAGATGCACAACCATAGTCAGTTGGCTTAGTACGGGAGCTAACAACTGCCTGACACGAAAACTGCATTTAATGGATAAGATCATATAACAGCAATATAAATTGACAGATGTATTACTATTTAGAACAAATTAACTGTTGATTATGATGGTGAAAAAAATTCCCAAAACCAGTCAGCATCTGGTGTTATTATTTGCAAGAGTATATTAGCGCCTTTTGGCTTTTTATTAACTGACAGGGAATAATGATCTAATTTTAGCCAATATTTATATAAATTTCCAACAAACTTCGATCAACAATGCTGGTTAAGCTTTATCATATGAGAAGTGCTACTATGAGTGAAATAACATGATAAATGACCAAAACTCACCCGGCCTACAGTAGGCGACATTGAATCGACAGACAATTGAGAATTCCTGGTCACACCACCATAATGTCTCTTCTGAACAGTTCCATAGCCCAAATCCTGCACAACCAAGGCAGTCCAGTCAAAATTACAGGTAAATTTATCCTACATACACTAAAAATGACAGAAGTGTTGTAATAAGATATAAGCTTGTAACAGTCATAGTTACAGTCATGGTTTAAATGTGAAATCATTGGCACTACTGCATGCTTCTTAGTACTGATTCTGACGTGTGTGTTGGATTGGCCAGAATATCAACTAGCAGCTGCTGTACTTTAATCACATAATGGCAACTAGACTGATTATGAAGTAATTCCACTGCTGTTGCTACTATTTAAAAGTTGCATAAACATGTAGGTATTTATTTTCTGGAAAACTCCAATTTTTAGTGGCACCACGTACATCAACAGTCTATAGGTTAAACTGTAAAATTTGATTGAACTGACATCTATAAGGCATTTGTATAAACTGAAGTAGCTACATGCAAAATGCAGATATCACAAAACAATGTAATGAGCACAAATGAAGTGTAGTTTAAAATATAGTGGCACAAAAATTAAATAAGTCATTACTTTGCAGTCACAGCAACCATTCTTAATAAACCACTCTACCAGTAATTAACTGATTAAAATTTTGCTTAATTTTTTGTATAAGTAACACACAAGCAGATAATCATACAGTTATCAACATCGCATAATAATAGAAACTGAAGAATTTATTTAAATCAATTAAATAAATGTCTTTAACCATTATCATTAATTGATTAAAACTGATTCAAGCCAACAATTAAAAAAATCACTAGTACACATACTTTCTGTTGTGTGACTAACAAAATAAGATAATACAAATATTAGTCAAATAAGACAATTATTTTTTTTTTTAAATCATTAATGAAAAATTGGTAAAACTGTCTAAATAATCGCAATAATAACAAAAAATCTAAATGCACTAACCTGCTCGGTCTTGTCACTGTTGGGTTCAGATTCAGAGCTGAAGTTGCTGACATTGGACGGCGAACGACTGAGGTGGTTGCCGACTGCAGCCGATGAGATGGGAAGTTGCAAGTTTATGGAATTCTGCAGGTTTTCCAGCCGCTGCTGTAGCCGTTCGTGATCCTTCAGCATCTTCTGATGATGTGCTCGTTCCACGTCGAATTCAGCATGCAGTGTTCTTGTTGCTTCCTCCACTTCGCTGCGGATCAGTTCTACAACGATGCTTCGTTGTCTAAGTAACTAGATGCTTTAACAATGCATTTTATTTCCATTTATTTCTTTAAACAACTGAGCACATATGACGTGTGACATAACAGCTCAGTCCACCCAACCAACACCTCCAAATCAATTAAGTACAAACCAAATCTGGGAATATTACCATCTAACCTCATCCATCCCTTCTTCATCACACACTGAATTTTTGACGTTTTCCTTAAAAGACTGTAAGTACATCAAAAATAGCAATTACTGACAGCAACCTTCTTTATCAGCCATTTGTTTCTGCAGCTGCAGATTAATTCGATCAAGCTCTTCTTTCATCCGTGACTTGTCACTGTGCAAGGTGTTGATAATCTGTACAAAAAACACAATGCTACAGAGCATCAAAGACCAATTATCCATTTGCACCATAATTTCTTCAGATCCAAACAACAAATCTGCAGACATTCCAGTACGATACGGCAGCAACTTAAAGGACACTTCTATATGTTTTTATTCTATGTAAATGAAAATTATGGTGTTTCAAGGGTTCAATGTACTATCATATTAATTTTAAGGTGCGAGTTTTTAAACAGCAAACTGAAGCATTTTTACCCACTTGACCTTCCTGATATGAAAAATAACTCAACTCTCAGTACAGTTTCTCAGCTGCTTGAATAGAGATAATAACCACACTGAACTACCAAATTTGCCCAACCCAATTCTGCATAACTTACACTAAAAATCACTCACTTCGTCCTTTTCTCTGCAAATGCTTTCACGTTCAGCAACAGCGTGTTCTTTTTCTTTTCTTTCACATTCCAGTTCGGCTGTCAGCTGCTGGATGATTGTTTCCAGTTCTTGAATGCGCCCGGCTGTCAGCTTTGAGCTCTGCTCGGCGGAATGTAGCTTTGTCACTTCATTCCGCAGCTGAATTACCTGCAGCTGATCTTCCCGCAATGTCGACACTTCTTTCTCCTGCAACAGTTTGTAAAATTCTCTGATCTCTCTCGCATAATGCACTAAAGAAAATGCATTAAATGCACTAATAATGAAGCCTCTTAACATCACAAAATGCCTATTTTAGGACCGAGATGTGAAATGATTAGAAACAACAGAGTTACTTTGTATAGCTGCACTGCTAGATTACACAAATACCTACTCCATTTGAGCAGCCATTTTACAGGTAGACCTACGATAGCTGGCTCCTTTGGTTTTATTCATCTGATTGTTCCAGAACAGAACATATAGAGATAAACCAGCACTTGTTTTGGGGTTGGATGCCATTTCTGTCACATAAGTGTCTGCAACGATAAAATGTGAATCATGGAACTGTACATAAAGCCGCAAATTACATGTAATCAAAGTCAGTAAACATCAAGAAAACTAAATTCAGTGTTAACTTTAACACTGTACGTAACAAATATATAACATACATAAAATGCAAAAGCTGCAGATTTTAGTAACAATAAGTAACTAAGTAAATAAGAAAGCAAAAACACATGTTCAACGTACCTTCTCATCCAGTTTCTGTTGCAATTCAATGATTTTATTCTCAAGACCTCGGGCAACATTCTTCATGTGCTCCACTGACCGCGCTTCAATCTACCATCAAACAACACCAACAGCTAGATAGCGCTCAGAACAGCGCATACCTCTGCCATGCCACACTGAGATCAGCAGCATATACAACGGCCTGAATTTTCCGGCACTGTATCACAACCGCGCTTCCCAACTTCACTTTCACTTTTCACACCGATCAACTACCGCGTTATCTCAAAATACAGTCACAGTGACCAGAATAAATTCCAGTTAACTGCCAAAATTCAGTTAACTCTTCTGTGCTCAATAATTTGCCTACTGAATATATTTCATGAATATCCACCCATAATTTATTTTAGCTATCCTCGTTATAACATACAGACAAACTGGCAGTGAAAACAGTACCCACCAAGTGCCAAAAGTATTGAACTTTTTCTGTGGTCTTTATTCCAATTTTATGTACGTGAAAGAAGATTAAAGTGGGGCTAGTCTAGATTTGCACGTCACAACCTTAACTCGATCCCTAATCCTAACCCTAATCCTAACCCTAACTCTTCAACCTTACCCTAACCTTTACTCCACTAACACTAACCCTACTGACCTAACCTCCTAACCCTTACCCTGACGTGCAAATCTAGATTAGTGCCAATTAAAGTTATGAGCACTTTCGACACTCTTCAAAACATGACTACCTTGAGCTCCTTCCACTGCTGTCGAGCAATACGTCGTCGGACTTCAGCCTGCAGCAGAGTAACACCGCGGACCATGCAACGATACTGACGTCGTGCCAGCCAACCACGAAGACATCGCTGAATGCACTGCACTCTCAGCTTTGTACGCACCTCCGAGAATTGACGTCGACCAATCAGACCACGTGCACACGACTAACATCACAATAACGTCCTTTATCAATAAAGCAAGTAATAACATATGCAGTCATATAACATACAATCAAACAGACAAACTGATGGTGGCAAAATGCCATGCTCCTGCCGATGGCCATTTTGGTTCTTCTAGTAATCAAGTAATACCAACAAACATGGCAAATGATTAGTATCCTACAATTTCCTATTCACTTTTATCAGTAACCATTTTTTAAAGATATTGGTAATGTAATAATTTTAACATTTTAATTGTGCTGCTTTATGCATATTAAATTACGAATCAACAAATAAGATTTTCAGCCTCACAGACATATGGCCACACTGTCTGGTGGGTTTGACTTCGAGCATTTGGGTTTGCTATTAGCAATCAATAGTAACGATAATTCTAAAACACATTATTTTTGAGCTAGTGCATGGGACAGAGAGATGGGTGGACAATTACTTCCAAGAATGGTGGCAGGCAACATAAAACAGTTTTATGCAAGAACAATCCACTCAGGTCCTAAAAATCATAACAGAGATTAAAAATAAAACAAAGACATTAGTGAATCCAGTACCTGGATGAAGACAACGGAATGCCGCAAAGACAGAAACCTTCTCCGACAATGAGATCGTAGCCAGTAAGACCGAATAATGGTTGCTGCACGAGTCTGTCGCAGGAACAATGCATGTCTGAACAAACATACAAAAAGCAGTTTGGTTAATGCATGTTGTGCTCAGTAGAAACACAACACACCAGAAACCACTCAAAAAAGTTCAAAACCCCGACAAGATAAAACACAGTGCCATCGAGAGTAGATCAGCAAAGCACAGCAGTGTGCATAAAAATTAGAGGCATCCATGAAAACACTGCTGGATGAAGACAAATGCCATCAGGGTTACATAACCTGGGGAACTCCCACTATGTAAAACTGTAACAACAGACTGGTTTACAGCAGATTTAGCAAAAGAAATTTCTTTCACTGCCTAGCTGAAACAAAATGACAGCGCTGTAAAATGCCAAAATCTGTAAAGCTTCTATAGCAAATAAACATGACGATCTAAATGGAACACTTTAATCATAAATTATACAATATTTCATACTGTATTATGTCTCATAATACAGCTTTTGAGTCAAGCACTCTTGGAAAGGGGGAATGGCATTCTGTCAGAACAGACGTTTATCATTTGGCACTAAACAAAAAAAGTTTGGGAATCATGTGCTAAGATGTAACTCTGTCACAAATTTCAAAGTTGGTTAGTCAGTGGTTCAAGTTTAACAGCTCTTGCAACACAAATTACATTATGCATCAATAATTACGATTTATCTGACAATTTTATCACTGATAAAATCAACAATAGTTTTGCAATCTAAGTATTTAAACAGTTCAGTGATGTTCAAGAAAATTCAAACACAACTCACAACAAGAAACTATTTATGACAATGAAACAGGAACTCCTCTGTAATGATCTAGTCATTGTCTAAAATGCTTCAATATCTCTGCAGGCGGCCTTAAAATATTTAATGCAAAAACTGTTTGCCACATGTACTCACTAACATATATGATAAAACAACAAACAAGAAGGCCTATCAGTGGCTAGCATAGTGCGAGATGACCCCTCCCCTCTTCCGGCATGCACCGTGACCACAATGCACTTCCGTCACAGACAGACGGACACTGACATCATAGCATAAGCGCGAGATGTATATATTACATCTCGCGCTAATAAAACAATCTTAACAGATCATATTAGTACCAAATGGATAGAACCTAACCTGCGAGCAATGGCACCACGGCCATATTTCTGCAGAAGTAGCGCAGCTCGGCGTATCTTTGTGTAGCGTCGCTTTGCAAGCCAGCCACGTACAATTTTCTGAATGAGAATGCTGCAGGCACGCAGTCTGTCAGACCGCAACTTCTCCAGATATGCTACCTGACCAGCTCGGAAGAAGATCTTGGTCTTGCCAAACTGGTACAAATCTCGATCCTGTAGCGATTTGTTAAAAATCACTCAAAAATTTGGTTTGTAAAAACAACACAAAACTACCTATTATAATTAGTTAAACGCTCTACACTATCTTCAGGCGAATGCAGAATCCTACTCATTGCCTTCATTGTATTTTTCCTAATATTAATAATCTCATCATCTGCCCCATAGAAAATTAGGGCATATATTTACCCTACCTCAGTGTACTTATAACCTGTGTAAAAATCCTTCCTTCCCCATTGTTTTTTTAAGTCTGTGTAATACTATGTATGTTTTTTTCTGTATTATATCTGTGCTGTGTCTTGTTTCAAAGTTGGTCAGTTAGTGGTTCAAGTTTACAAAATAATACACGGACTGGAAAATTGTAGTTTATCCCATAATCTTGTATTACAGCAATGCAATAAAACCACCAGAGGTCATCCATATAAATTGGTTAAAAGTTTTTGTTCGCATGACATTTACAAGCATTTTTATTCTAATCGCGTTGTTGACATGCGGAATAACTTACCAAAAATATGTTATCTCTGCGAAGTCTCTCTATTCTTTTAAGTGTAGAATGAGTAAGTTAAACTTATCCTTTTAATTACATTGCAGTTGCTTCTTTTAATTCTTTTATTGTGTTTAATTTCTGTGGGTATTTTTCTGTATTTGGGTACATTTGTCGATATTACTATGTTCAATAACCATGGTTTTTTATATTGTACTGTGTATGGTTTTTAGTATTTTTAGAATCTTTTCTGTACTACATACTCATCATGCTTTTTTACTGTGCTTGCATTGTAAGTGGCCAGTCGGCCCTTATGCTTTTAATAAATGTAATATGTATGTATTTCTTATGCATTGCTAACGTTTTATGACTAAAACAAAGATTTACTTTACTTTACTTCACTTTTGATTTAATATACAAAGTGAAAATTGCCACTTACAGACACTAGTTTGCCAATTATGTTTTCACAAGTTTGACGAATGTTCTTTTTCTGAATGTCCTTGGAGACTGCCAGCACTTTGTACCGCTTGTAGAAATCTGCGTAAGTCCACCTATAATACAAAACAAATCCCAACACAAATGATACATCAGCTATGATCTATGCAGAAGTTCAGACATTTCACCTCAAAAGTCAAAACTTTTTAACTCAATAAAATTTTAAATTACTGTGCGAGCTTGCTGCATTTGAATAAATCCTGTCAATCAATGTAAATCAAATCATACTAATGGTACCACTTTCATACAACCATCTCACTTGATTTTATAATATTTTGCAAATGAGTTGTGTTGTGAAGTAGCAATTAAACGGCTATATCCTTTACAGTGAATTACTAAAACTGGGTAAAACTGGTTGAAGTTAGTTGAAAATGTAACGGGTATCCAGTTTTAAACAAGAGGGCCTAGCAGTGGCTAGCATAGCGCAACCACAATGCGCGGTAAATTTGGATCGGAATTTGAAACCTAAATTAGCTATAATGCGCCAATGTACTTCCGTCACAGACAGACGGACACTGACATTGTAGCATAAGCGTGAGATGTATATATTACATCTCGTGCTAAAAACAGATGTGCTGTGGTATCCCTTCCCCTCTGAAGCATCCAAACTCACATATTTTGCACATTTGGCCAGTTTCAGAGGGCTGTAGGCAAATAAGTTTTGTAAGGTTGCAAAACTGAGTGCAATATGTCAATATATGACCGATAACTTCTAAATGGGGTACAATATAAATTGGTACAGCCAAGTGATGAACGAAATGGAATGTGTGAATCAGTCAGATGTAACAAAAGATTAATCATACTCATACTATTAAAATTTAATCACTGGAAAATTAACACCTTACTACTATCACTAGTTCAGTCGTAATATGAGTATATGAGAAACATCCACATAACACACCAAACTGGAAAATGGCATTATAATTGTTTGCAAACTGACCTGGATGGGTATCCTGCAGCACTGATTCTAATAGTTTCCAGCACTCCACAGGCTCTCAGCTGCTGAACGGCTCGCACTGGCTCAAATCTACAACATAACCAGATTCATTTATTAACACTTCCAGATATCTGCTATGCTTAATTGCTTCACTTAATTTATTTCATACAATCTCTCACAAACCAGTCTGTCATAAAGACTAACACTTTTGATGAAAATTAAATAGTGGCAGAATGTGTTAACTAAAAACAATAACATATCACTCAGCGAAGAAATATGCCCCCTGCTGATATCATTTGGATGCGGGCATAGCCTACCATACTGCCCTCAATCAAATGCATTTGAAATGATGTGTACATATTGCATGTATGTGTGCATGTTATTGTGCACAACTGTTGTACACAACACAGCATTGAACGGTTCCCATAATCTTCCCCCTTAACCTCTACACATCATAGTTCAGATTTCGTCTTTTGGACAGAAGGGGGCAACTGATTACATGATGTTCAGCACAATATAAATAAATGTAGCAATCACGCCACGTAAACACACTGTAATATAACATCTGCAAGAAACTATGCCGCTGATGTGCAAACTACTCACGTGAACGGCTGCTTGAGGTCGTTTGGTTTGATGCAGCGGACATAGTGCGGTGTTGTAGCAAACAATGTGTCCATCAGCAGCTTCAAAGATTCTCGAAACTAAATCGAAATATCAGAACTGTCATCACATATAAGAAAATTCTATTCTAAAAACAACAGTTAACTAACTGATTATTAGCTAATTTCATCTTTTGGTAATTTTAGTACAAAAACTGTAATTTTTATCAAAGCCATTAACTCAAACTTCAATATATACATAATTATTAATACAACACCAGCTTTCAGTTTCTCACTGTTATAGAAGCCATGCATTAAAACAGCAGATATCAAAATGCTATATGCAATTCTAAGCACAGACATTAGCTACAACATATCACATTTCATGTCAGTCAGTGGCCTCTCATTTATGGCTTGCAATGCTCAGATAGACAGATGGTCAAACTTCTTCAGTACTAGCCAACAGACTGCTCAGAAGAGCGTCTCTGATATGACCCATTTAGTGTCCACTGGGACGTTAACCCTTAGTTCAATCAGATGGTCAGACAAAGGGTTAACTTACAGTATATACTGTGCTACTACTAAATGGTTAAAGATACCTGTGAGCCGACTGTCTTCTTGTGTTGCCGCAGCTGCTGAGTGGGCTTCTGAGCTTCCTTACTAGCACGCACCAGAGACCCACCACCACGTTTGGTCTTAGCAGTCGCCGACATGGCTTCATCTTCTTCGCGAAACAGCTCAGCGACCAATTCATACTGTCAAAACCATCAGTAACGAGTCTCAGCTGCCGCAGCTGAAACCAGTTGGTCGACTGCTGAGAACACTTGCGACCAGCCGTGGTAAAAAGTTTTATAAGTCCAAATTTTGGGAGAGAATATCAAGGAAAGTACCCCTATTTCTGGAGATACCCAATTACCTGAAAACATAGTGTAAAATGAACCGAGAGAAGACTCTGTGCTAATAAAAGAGCCGAATGCATTCAGCCATTTTGACACAGTACTGGCTCATGACAGAAGGACAAACAGACACAATCCAACAGCTGATACTGCACTAGCTAAAACGTTGCTAAAGTGATTATTGCAAGCTCAAATGAGAACTTTTCTAGTTGTAAATATCACCACTATTAAACAAATCTATTTTCACCTAGGGGCATTGGTGCCAGTACACATTCTCCCAGTCAATTCTGGTATGAAAATTTTGACTGTATTGAATGGATCGGGTACGGGCATCACAACCGTAACTCTCACTTCTGGCACTAACTCTAAACCTACTAACCCTAACCGATATAAGAAAATGGCAAAAATTCACCTGCATATGACGAAGCACACAAAATGATGACAACACCACCATAACGTAACATTATCTAGCAGGAATTACTGTGGGCAACGTTAACTGATTATTGCATTACTTGTGCTCTGTTTGACAACACTACAGTACACGCTTGCCCATACCAATAAGCTAAACACTTCCTACATTCAAGCATTAGCACAAATTATCTCTGGATGAGACATTATCATGTTTTAACTCAGTAACCTCGAGTAAAAGCAAAAGATGAAGTACCTCGCTGGCTTTCAAAATCTTTATGTGCTCCTCAAGAATAGTGTCCCGGTTTTTCTCAATGAAACCTTCAATCTGGTATGCAACATGGTCCGCAAAATGGTGAATGATAAAAGCAGCCGTCGACATCCGCGGTTTCTCAAAATGCACATTTTGCCCGTGTTTGCTGTATAGTTTCTGACACCAGTTCTGATCTGATCCATTTGGCAACTGTACAGCAGAACATCCGTTGAAGTTTTTCAAAAGCTTAACAGTATGAAGCAGACAAGATACCACAGGATAAAGTGCTTATCGACACAAAATAAACATCTCACTTATAATACAAGCCTTGACAACCCCGCAAACACAGGAGTTATAAATAGGAACAATTTCATAAATTTAGACAGGACAATAATAAACTCATTTTATGGCCTACGTAGCTTATACACAGTGCTACTACTAGAGTTTTCATTACTGCTGTTATTTTGCAATAAAACTCAGGTAATCTGTTACCAGATTCATTACATAACCAGCTGCTCAGTGCACTGTCAACACAATGAAGTTTTGCATTTTCCTCACAAACTTATCAAATGTTTATCAACTTTTTACTTCCCATTATTTTTATACTGCTCCTAGATCTAACGTTCTCCATTCAGTAAGCTAAACTATTTTTCTTAAAGTCATTCTTACAGTTTTTAATAACTACAACCCACTCAGTTTACTTTCTTCACCTATTCAGAAAAAAAATATCTAGGATTAAGTGGCACAGGTTTCTTACAGGTATGATGTTCCTGTAAGCACAGTCCATAAAAATTCTAAAAAGTTCACTAGCACATGGAATTTGGTAAATGCTACTGGAATATTCATACTTTGCATTCTTCATCAAGCAGATCCAAAATGCCAAGCTTTCCTTCAATAAGATCAATGCACGGCTGATTGTCATAGTAATCAATAAATGACCATTCGATGGCCTCGCGAACATACTCTTCTTGCTCCAGTTTGAACACATGCTACAGCAGTCCAGACACAACACTCCATATTAGTATACATTTTCAGTTTAACAGGCTGATGTTCCTGTTATTACACTTTAGCGGTATTTTCAACTTAAATTACGTTAATTTGCACCTTTAAGATTCTAGTTTATTATAAGACTGGTAATTCTGATAGTACAGATATTTCTTGCATTATTTTGAGCTCATTGCCACAAGTTAAGTGAATGTCGAAATTTTACAAGCCAAATGCTCTTCCTGATGACCAATAAACAATGAGAAAATCAATACTCAGAGACCTGAAGCCTCTGTGAAGGTGCCACCTAGCGAATGTCAACACAGCATAGTGGTGCTAACAGTGACCACATAAAATCCAGGGACCGTATTTTATCATCCCCAAAATTTAATTTAATAAGTTTTACATATATCAAGTTTCGTTCAGAAATATAAACTAGACTACTTTTAATTTTAACTAACCAGCTACCAAATAAAACTCAAATAACGAAACACCAATGACTGTTTACCTTTCTTCACAAAAGCAAATACTATAATAAAGTACATATAACACTACTAACATCATAACATTACATGTAAAATGTAATTGACAGAAAAATAAAATAGAAATACAGTGCCAGAGACACTCAATTGGACAGATGGCAAAACAGTGTTCCAGTTACCAGGCAAAACTGTTGTTGCAGCTTTTCATTTGCATAGTTAATGCAGAACTGTTCAAAGCTGTTAACTTGAAAAGTTTCAAAGCTACAAAAAATATACAACATATGCACACAAACCGTTAACAGTATGAATATCACGATATATATATTAAGCTAAAAATGCTGCAGCTGAAATACTTGTATAATGTTGTCAACCTGTGTAACATACACTTCATGATCATGGTTAACTGTCTGTTTATAATATACACAATTAACAGTAATAATCTGAACAGTTGTAAGTCTTACTGAATAGCTGGATGATACATTTTCACACATCAACCAACAATTACCTTTCAACTGCTAAGTATATAAAGTATATAAACAAGAGGGCCTAGCAGTGGCTAGAATAGCACAAGATGACCCCTCCCCTCTTCCCGGCATGCACCACGACCACAATGCGCCTAAATGCACTATCACATTTGGTGTTTTCATGCATGATTTTACTAATAAATAAATAAATAAATAAAACGAAATAACATATGCACAACCGACCCAGATAGCACAGTTATCAGTCAACTATTATGACACGTATGCCACCATTTTAAAGGCAGTATTTCATGTAATCATGAGTTAGCCAGTTCCTCCTAAGTTATCTTCATCCATTTTATCCAAATTGCAAGCAAGAATAGTCATTCACTGAGGGAGCCTTATTCTTTCTTCAGCCACCATTGGACTCCTAAGGTATCCAGACATCCTTACCAGGAAATACAAATAAGAACTGCATGGTACAAACCCATATATGTCAAGAACGCCGATAAACTTTGAGGTCTTCTTCGTCACTGTCAAAGATTTGTTGAGTTCAGTAACAATCCACAGAAACAGCTGCGCGTATATGTGCTTAGCAAGAGCATCACGAGCAAAGTACACCTGAACAGGACAGCCGTGAAATGAGAACAATAATTACTACAAGTTTTAACTATATTATTAACTTTAAAGACTTCCTTATGTCTAATTATCTCCCTTCCGTGCCTTCCTCAGTTACTGTTTTCCATTCCATCTGGATTAAAAGTAAATAATAACAAAGCTACTGACAACACTGTATAATACACACAGTTAGCATTTGTTTAACTCTGTTTCTTATACATTCTTATTCTTATTTATTCTTATACATAATGGGGCAGGTGCCTCAAAACAGCTACTCAGCCGCCACTGGTAAACGCTGACAATAAGCAGGGAACACGCCCACTAAACCAATCTAATTGATTCGTCGACTCCTGATGGAACAGACACCGCACCCTTGCGGCATCCTTTTGCACCAGGACTTAGGTCCGGTTTTTCCACAGCAAATTAATCTCCCGTTAATTTAATCCAGCATTAAATCCGGCAGATAATGATCCATTTAATCAGATGTCTTTTTTCCACCGGCGGTTCGTCAATTAAATCGTCCTAAACGGA
>Ga0209782_1000438_pt1 | contig 17958 bp, 8 predicted proteins | sample WorMetmaBAHAMAS1_FD_187390 | JGI IMG/M metagenome (GOLD analysis project Ga0209782, IMG submission 187390) | Marine gutless worms symbiont microbial communities from Max Planck institute for Marine Microbiology, Germany - Inanidrilus... | ecosystem: Host-associated > Annelida > Digestive system >...
AGTTTGAGCATTATCGTTCAGATATGCAGTAAAAACCTATATTTCTCGGTATGTCTAGCGATTTGCTATCAACCGACGCTCGTTGCCTGGCAATTAGACTTGGTGGGCAGTGCAATATGGTAAATTTTTACCTCGCGACGCTATGTTAAGCGCGATACATGCCGTCGTCGTCCGTCTGTGTGTCTCTGTCACACTCCGGTATTGTACGAAAACTGCTAAACGCAGGATCACGCAAATAATGCCAGACGATAGACCTGGAACTCTAGTTTTTAAATGGGATGTTTTGTAGTTGCAGTATTTCTACTGACAAGCGCGTTGCGCGGTCCCTCTGCCATAACTTCTGTTGAAATTAAAGATCTTGCTAATTGAGCACAGGCACAAACAATGATTAGTGTGTTATGCTGCACGGCGTTTCATTGCTTAATTAGATAATTTAGGTGATTTGTGGTGTCCTGTGGTGCGTCCTGTTTTGTCTTGCTATGTCCTGTGGTGTCCTGTGGTTTTCAGACCTACCGGACACTTCGGACCCTAGACATTTCGGGCGCTAGTCAAGATTTGCATGTCACTACGTTAACCTGGATGCCAGTCAACTCATCACACGGTCAGCTCGTCACAGCCTATAATTGTGTGATGAGTTGACCCTCCTGTTAGACAGACGTAGACGTAGAGAAATTGCAAGCGCAGGCCTATGCCTCTATGCCTGCTTCATATATTGCAAACTACATTTACTATTTACATTTACTGATGAGTTGACTGTTTTTTTGTCACGGCAGTCTGCTTGTTCTTGCCTCGGTCACATATAGATTAGTAAGCTTATGGATTGGATTTTAAACTTTTTGAAGATTTATTACAAACAGTGTCAAATGGGTATCGTTGTCAGTATCACATATCACTTACCCAGGTGCATATCTATGTCAGTTCACTAGCGAGATATAAGACATCCTTCGGTAACGTTGGCACGCACATTGCACAGAAACGTGAGGCCGCCACATGGCATCCTGCATTCATTTGGTGATCTCTTAAGGGATGTTGCCATGGCAACCAATGAAAGTTGCAAAATCGGCGTTTTTCGTGGAACAAAATTTTCTTCGTCACGCCGCTATTCTGAAATGGATTGGAATATCCAAATGCCAGTGGGCAGCTTAGAAGTGCATTGAATGTGGCTACATCGTGTACAAATTTGGTGATGTTTGGTGCATTCCACAGAAATGTTTGCTTATTTTTGTACTTTCGTGAAAAAAATAGCAAAAATACGCATATCCGACTATGGTGACCAATTAATTTGGGGCACCTTTTGCAAACGTGGAATTTGACTGCTTCCAGTCTTTGCGCAATGCATTATTTCCATTTGCGCAAGGCTATTAACACCAGTAATGATGCAGCTACATCGTGTAAAAATTTGGGGAACTTCGGTGCAGTAACATTTTGATATAATGTTTCTTATGTGTATGTACCTTTGTGTGGTTATTGGGTGAAAATTGGTCTGATCTCATTTCGTCAGTCACGCTGGCATTTCTACGTGAGTTGGATGATTGAAATATCGATAGGCGCATTTAAAGTGGCGATGAACGTGTACATCTCGTATACATTTGGTGGGCTTCTGTTTAGTACATCTGGAGTTAATGCTGCTCAACTGTGTACAGCAGGCATCAGTCGGCACTTGGGTTAATTCATCTATGTCCACAAGGGGGCAGCACATTTGTTTTGCTGTTACTCACTAGGGGTAACACTGCTATGCTGGGTGGGCCATATACGCTAGGCTTTGCCACACATTTCTAGTATTGGAACTGATTCACAATGGGGCAGCACTAACATGACCATTATATATAATCTGAGGTACGTGAGCTGACACGATTTATTTGCAATAACAGTGAACTTATGTCTGATTCTGAAATGTTATATCCATTGGTCTGTTCATTCAACTTTACATGATATACATCTACAACCTGAGTCAAGTTGTGACTTCACTCTAAAGGTAGTTAGAAAGAAGTACTTAGTTACTTGATTCCAAGTTGTTCATTGACAAGTTGTGAATACTGTTGTGAAGTGTCATGTTAAATTAAGATTAAGCCTACTTACCTTACTGATTTGTGAATGTGTTTTATTACTGTGTACTGAATAATTTCAATGCATTATGTTCATATATAGCTGAGTATAATTATGGCTTTGTAGTTCATGGTGGAGCAATGTTGAAATGGGTCCACCTGATGCAATTCTTGGAGTCACAGAAGCATACAAAAGAGACACAAATCCAAAGAAGATCAACCTTGGTGTTGGTGCTTACCGAGATGACAGTGGGAAGCCATATGTTTTGCCTTCAGTGAAGCAGGTTGCATACAATGAAAACATCTGTGATATTCAACAATTAAAGTATTTTGTTAACATATTTGATTGGGCCCATTCCATGGGGCCATAGCGGTCCTCTCTGTCACGCGTTGTCGTTGTCGATGTCGTCGTGGACATCGATGCGCAGGCGGCACGCGACAGTACCACTAGTGACATCTGCTGAATGGGCGTGAGGCGGCTCGTTGTGGCGAACGGGCCCAACATTTTTCAAATGCTTCTTGTTATTGCAAGCAATTATGCACAGAAATCGATCATTGAATATACTGCAGTCTGCACAGTGCACATGTTGTTGTCATAGCATCTAAATCCTTTGTTCTCTTTAGAGGCTCAAGATAACTGAACGCATTGAATACAAAGTTACAAACTTTTCTCACTTATGAAGTTTTCACAACCACCCAAACTTCATACCTGCGCCACCTCATCACTCACATGATCATACGCTGCATCAATCTGCATTTCTGGGAAGTGCCTGTGCTTTGTAGCTAGGTTCCTGGTGGCATTCTGGCAGTCACAAATTGTTGTGATGCCATGGCTTAATCATAACGACTGTCAATCACTGTCTAGCATTGTGGCATCAGGACATCACTTAATTCCCGACCTACTAGATACACATGTGGCTGCACGAATGGAGCATACACTAAACGCAGGTATTTTGCGGGGCTTGCTAGCTGCAGAAGCTTTGATTTGATGTCTGTCAGTCTTGAAACTTTACACGCAGGCATCACTATCATTTGCTGCCGCTGACTCATGGTATAATGAATTACAACATTACTGGCAATGCCAGTATCAGCAACTGCATCACTGCTTGATGCACACAGTTACTGATTATTGGCTGAATTTGAATTTCGACTCCTTGAGAATTGAAGAGTAAAAGTGAAAATGTTAAAATTTGGTAATCATTTTTAGTAGTTATTTAACAATGCTATACATATTCTAGATACGTGAGAATATGTCAAGTGTTTTGTATATTTTTGCTGTTATTGTTTGTTGGTTATAACAGATATGGTTATTTGCTTTATATCTGTATAGGCTGACAAGATAATGTCGGATTCAAATCTTGATAAAGAATATTCAGCTATTCATGGCGATGCAGAATTTTGCAAGCTAGTTGCTCAGTTAGCTTTCGGTGATAGCAGCAGCGTTGTAAAAGATGGGCTGGTGAGTCTACTACTATTAATACCAAACTTTAATTACTAATTAATTACGTGAACAAGGAACACTGCTAATTGTGTAAAGTTTCAAAAACAAGTTTTTTTTCTGTTATGTTATTTAGTGAGAATTCATCAGTGAATCAGTACCCCATGCAGGTGCCAGGTTAGATACATTGTAGATTTTGGCACTGTATGGCTTGTATGTTTGTTTTCTTTATCACTTGTTTTATTTTGCTTCTTGTAACTTGCTTCTTTTTTTCTTGCTTAAATTTTTTCTCTTTTTTTCATCTCCTTTACCTTTTCCTCTGAGAATATGCCTGCTTCGTCTTTAGGCTGGATGTTGTAAGAAGCGATTAAACCTGGGTTATATTTTTTCTCGGTTTATTGTACATTGGAGTATCTTTGTGTTTGATGATTTATATTTTGTTGATTTAGTTTAGTTTTAACCTACCACAGGTTTGCGTTGTCTGTGACTTTTTCTCCCGGCTTTAATTTTGATTTTTTCAGTACTAGCCAAGAGATTGGCTGTGAAGAGCATCCCCAAAGGGCCTATTTAGTGTCGAATGGGGACGTTAAACGTTAACTGAATCTACTAATCAGTGGAGCGGTAAGAAATAGAAAAATTGCAGTCAAATGCAGTCATGTTAACATGGAGACATATGCTAGGTGTGTTGTGGGCTGTACACACTTGGTTTGCACTTGATAACACTAACGTTGCCCTTCGACTTTAGACCTAGCGTCACTTTCTGCATCGAGCCTGCAGTTGACTTATATCTCTACCGGCTTTACTGTTAATAGCTCAAGCTGTTTTTTGAGCAAGGAAGGTTGATAACGTATTGCATAAAAAATAACAGATGAGGGAAGTTGTGATTTTTTGAAAATGCAGGAATTTTTTCTACGTTTCTACGCTTTGTTGATGTTCAAACTGTTAGAGCGCCTTCTAGCTTTCCCTTTGTTTAAAGATTTTTAGGTGTTAAAAAACTCCTGTTTTGACAAAAGGTTTATTTCTGTGTAGCGCAGGTTTGATTTCTAACATCGACGTCGAAATTGCCTCTTTGCCTTTATATGTCTGTCCGGAAATTGAATCGTCGATTTTTAAGTAAAAACCGACAAAATCGATCGTCCATTGAAAACCAGGATCAAACCGGCGCTATTTTTGTGTCAGTTGTGGTTGTAGACATTAAGTCGGCAGTTTTTTTATTGATTTTCTGGTACTGGTACTAGAGTAATGCTTATATGGCATGCATTTGTGTAAGATTATGCAAATATCTGTTGCAGAACTCTACCATACAAGGCATATCAGGCACTGGCTCTCTTCGAATCGGAGCTGCCTTCTTTGTAAGTCTGACTAATGAACTTAAGTTCATTTGGACAGTTTTCACTTGTTTTGGTTACATGGTGAAAACTATAGTCATATTCGTGTAGGCCTATTTAATATTTGTGAACCACTGATTTGGTACTGATGTTATTTACTGTTTTTAATATTTTTCTAAATTTGCTATCAGTATGTCATTATGTCTGTGAGACTTGCTGAGAAATTATATAAAATTCCTACAGTTTCGTAAATTAATTTCTTCTGTCAAATAGTGTGCTCTATTTTCAAGTTTTAGATTGAGATAGTATTTTTTGCTTGTAAATGAGTAGACATCGAAATCGCGATTTTGCTTGCCCATAGTTTCGATTTTGATAATAATGCTTTATTTCGTATAGTATTATATTAATATTATCAAGCATTTTGTGTTGATGCAGATGCAAGGAAATAATTATGATATTTTAATCGACTTCCTCACTGTATAACAGTAATCAGAAAGCAGAAATCACACATTTGGGAACTGTATGTAAGCAAGAGGTTCTGCCCAACAGTCCACTTCTTCAGTCACACTTGAAACACTAAAACTTCATGTCAGATATATGCATTACTTACGCAGGACATCAACCTTCTTTGATAGTGCTGCAGTTACTCAACTCAAAGTGTGTGTGCTGTTACTATGTCAGATGATATGAAGTTCTTTTGCTTACTGGTAAAAGTGAGTTGTCGGGTCGGTTAGATATTCTAATTCCATGTTTACTTATGCTTACGAAATATTTGTTGTGAAATTTGAATGTTACTTTTGGATAGTTTTCATTACAGGTGGTTAATAGATTTGTGTTTCACATTTTTTGGTTGGTTAGATTGAGTGCTTTGTCGCGAACACATTGATTATATTACACGTAGTGGCAAGTTAATAACGTTCATGAGTTTTTATCATGGCCCCCTTCCCATTATACATGTGAACCATAATCGACTGAATCGTCGATGTTTTCTGATAAATTGATCTTGTGTTGGTCATATATTGAAAAGCACAGAATCGTCGCAGCACTATCATGTCTGAAAAGGTCTGCATTGGTAAGAACATTTAGATTATATTAGTTGAAAAATTTTATTGTGGCTGGCATCTGCTGTTATATTTTGGTTGTAGTCAAAATGGTATGAACCCAGCAAAGTTGTGTACCTTCCAACACCAACTTGGGGTAATCATCCCCCAATTTTCAAGTAAGTTATTACACTTCTATAATAAAATATAGTTTACTTGACATTATTATAAAATGGGTTGATAACTGGTTACAGTTTATGTTCTATTACATGTACCCGAGCCCAACACAGCAACAGATGATACCATTGCAAAGTTATCACTGATCAACTGTTAGCTGAAATCCGGATTTGTGATTCACAGTTTGGTCAGTGGTGTGGGTGCCTTTGCTTGTGTGTCTAGAAAGGTTGCTGATATTGCCTCATCACTAATATTGAGTAGTGACGTTAATACATGACCTAGAAATGCAATTACAGCTACCTGTTGTCATGATTGGTAGAAAATATTTGTAGAAACACGGACATTTGAATGCTTTAATGACTATCTGCACACAGAATTAGTCAAGATAGATTCAACAGCGGCACCCTCTGCTTTGATGACCATCATCAATCTTTTTGGCAGCTGATTGATCCGCTCAGTTCCTGGCACACCATTCTTCATACTACACTGTTGCTTGCTTGTGCTCCCATGTGCCGGAGTCCATTGAACCAGAAGACTGGCCTCTAAAAATAGTCCAGATCTAAATCCTGAGCATGATTCAGTGTGGAGAGCATTGCAACAGATGGTGTGTCATCACCGAATTTCAAACCTGCTGAAACGTGTGCTTATCGACTGTTGGACTCACTAGGACAAGACACATTGAAGCGAGTGATTGATCAGCTGCCAGGAAGACTGATGATGGTCACAAAGGTAAAGGGTGCCCGTGCCCGTGTTGAATTTTATCTGGTCAAAGTCTGTGTGCAGATGTGGTTGCTGTTACTTTCGCCATATGGTAGCTTTTGTCAAATTCACCATAATTTCATGTTTAGTGAAGATTTATGTAAACTAGGCAAAGAAGATCTAGATGACCTGGCATGCAAGTTTTATACTTTTTTTAGATAAAATTTGGATCTTCATATATCATACGCCTTTCTCCCATTAATCGTCACAAAGTTATCAAATCTCATAAAGTCCATTTTTGACCCACCCTTTATTAGTATAGTAATGGCTGCTGGCTTTTTGTTTTACTTGCAATATTGCCTTTGAAACAGTGTTTACATAAGTTTCTGTTTGTGATTAATAGAATGTTTTGTTGAATGTAGACATTCTGGACTGGACACTCAACAGTATCGTTACTATGATCCAAATACATGCGGGTTTGATTTCAAAGGAGCAGTGGATGACATTTTGGTAAGTTTCATGCTGTTTGTGTATGCATGTAGCTTATGTTACTTATGAATGTTGAACTCCAATTTTAAAACATCTTTGAATTAACTGCCATTGAATCAGTTTTGGCAGCAATTTGCTGTTTTGTCATGACACATGTTGTTCAATTAATGATTAACATCATTTTATCACACCAAGCATCCACCTTTTGTGTGACTTGGTGGGCAATACTACACGTTCATTCCATGGTGGAGCAATACATTTCTTCCTTTATATCTTTTAAATGAAGTCACAGACTGTCATGTTTCAGAATATTTGGAAATATAGGGCTTCATTTCGTGACTTTTGTTTCATAAGTCATATAGGTTTTAATTTGTCTTTTGTCTACGACATTATGTAGGCTATGAACAATGTGAAGTATGTAACATAAACGTTGTGTTAATAACAGTGTGAAAGATGCTGCAGCCCAGAGACAAGTCTGAGCAGAGTGTTCATTTCCCTTATGCTGTTGAGCTCGTAAGTGGATATGCCACTGAGTATGGTTTATATACAGTGTGACAGCAAACCAAAAATTAGCTTTTTCAGCCGGAGAGCAGTGCCATTGCCCCTTCGGTGGGTCTTATTTCTTATCTTGCTGAACACCAGTGTGTGTTCAGTACCTACTCTCAGCCAAAATCACCACATTATGGTGACAATTGTGTGATTCGCGGCACAGACTTACGGAGACTGCGAGTGTTGTATACAAGATTGCAGTCGCGGCATACAACTGTGTGTTAAGTCAAGAACCAAAATACTTGAACTGAATCCTTGTTTCAGTTCTGTGCATTTGAGCTCATGTTAGACTGCTGATTATAATACGGCTCAAGTCTGCTGCAGCTGACACCGAACAACCATTTCTGAGAACTTTGTTAAAGAAGCACTGTATAAATTGACATTTTGATTCATTGATATGTGAAATCGTTTAGTTTGTCATATTTATATTGTAATGTTTTTACAGAAAATTCCTGAACGCTCAATCATTCTTTTGCATGCATGTGCACACAATCCAACTGGAGTGGATCCAACTGTACGTTCATTTAATATTGGTATTATTTTAGCAACCTTCAGTGTGCAATTGTCACAGTAATTCTGCTATTTTTTCATTCTGTGTCTTACGGTGTGTCATCAGTTTATTTTTGGCCTAAATTGTTACATTTACCAAATTTGCCGAAATTCTACAGATAGACAGACCTTTGTAAATTGGGGCTGTTATTAATTCAGTAATATCTAGATGATTATGTGAATGTAGCTGAATTTAACTGAAATGCAGTTAATTGTGTTTTTAAAAATTTATATTCTTAAATTTGAATTCACACAGAAAGTTACATTTGATCCCATGAGTGTTGGGTGTTGTTAGTAAATGAATACAGCTACAATTGATCCCCATACTAACAAAAAATCTCATTTTATATTGAACTCATCTAGGCACTGTGTAGCTGTAATTAGGTGTTTAATTCTGTTAATCACTGGTGGTTTAGTTACGTATTACGTTAGCTGCGCATTATTGACTGGAAGAGTGAAAGAGGACGAGTTTCTGTGTTTGCTGAGACTGAGGTGATGGTTGATTTATTTGACCAGCCTGAACAGTGGAAGGAGTTGAGCTCGGCTGTCAAACAACGCAAGCTGTTTCCATTTTTCGACATGGCGTACCAGGGTTTTGCTAGTGGTGACATTGATCGTGACGCACTCGCTGTACGTCAGTTTCTGAACGACGGTCACTGCATTGCTCTGGCACAGTCGTTTGCAAAGAACATGGGTCTATACGGTTGGTATCTTGATGATAGCAATGTATTTGTAATAGGTCCGATGTTTAGCTGGTCCACTTTTCTTTTTGCTCTTCAGACACAAGGTTAGTTGCTTGCAGTGCTGTGAAGCTGTTGGTTGAGCTGCAGGAAGAGCATCTGGCCTGTAAAAATTGAGTGGTAAAGTTATCTGTCTAGAGCAAAGTGCAGATGACACTGCCAACGATCATCTCTTGCTTATTAAAATCCAGAACGGTTCTATTTTACTGGTGCCGACCAACCCAAAAGAGGTTGTTATTGCTGTTGTTCTGTGAAACAAGGCTATGAAATAGGTTCATTGTTCCTTCTTTCATTCTTTTCTCTGCTGACAGGATTGCTGAACATTCTGTGTGAATTTTTTTGACATTTGATGCACCTTGTTAGATTTCTGCATGCACCCGCTATGATTACGCTCCTGGCATCTGAGCCAAAACTACCAAAGATATTTCAGCAATATCGAGTAGTGTTGAGTTACAGTGACTTTTCATTGTAATGCTGTTGCAAGGATCGTGTTGTAAGTAACATGCAAGTGAATTGGTTATCACCAGGAGAGCGAGTGGGTGCGTTCACATTAGTCTGTTCGTCACCAGATGAGGCCCAGCGCACGATGTCACAGCTGAAGATTCTTATACGTCCGATGTATTCAAATCCACCAATCAATGGTGCACGCATTGTACGCACAATTCTATCGACGCCTGATCTGCGAAAGCAGTGGTGAGTAATCCCGGTGTTACTATGCAGTGCTTGTTATCCGTCGAGTTCTGATGAGTATTTATTCCTTGTTGTTTTCACGGTAGCAGTGTACTAACATCAGTGACATCTCACGGTAAGAAGTGTGGGTTGTCTTCATCATTACAACTACTCTGTTGCTGCACCATCAAATGGTGCCGGAATTTTCAGCATAGTAGTTGCAAAGACAAAAACATCAGCAAAATATATAGCCCTTCCAGCAAGTTTGCCGAGCGGGCTAGACACTTACAGCAAAAGGCCACACGACTGTATTGTCACCCATTAATTGTGGCAAATGCACTTGTTCTGTGCGGTCATTGGACAGGCACATTCACCCAATGCGGCGGACAAACGCAGTGAACCGTGCAGTATACTGCAATGGGATGACAATGTGTCTTCCTCAAAAGTGAGCGTTCCCGTTCCTTGGGCCCACAGGAGTATGCCCCCCCTCCCAACAGCATCTTGTTGATTCAGTAAGTTTATTTTTTTTTGCAGGTCACCCACATTTTATGCACACAGACAGACACACAGATGATGCTATGCACTGAGTGCAGCTGCTGCTGCTTAAAAATTAACAGTTGGACATTAGACAGAATATTTGCTGTAGATACTGTTATAGTCTGTGGGGTAAAATAGTTGAAGTTGAATTTTAAGATAACTGCCAACAGTTATCACTAACTTTTAATTACCAGATTATTTGTCAGTAGCACTTTGCATTTGTGACTTCTTGTGCTGGTCATGGGTAAACTGTTACTTACTATATGTCTCACACTGATTGTGAAGTACTGTAAAGCTTTGTAATCTTGTTTTCTTTTAACAGTAATCGGAGAACATCGAATCGAAGTGTCAAAATAGTGATGTTGTAGGTGTCTGCAAATATTTTTAGTAATACTGGTAGTATGAGTAGAAAGTCTGCAAAATGCACTATGCTACAAATGTTAATGAAATGACATGTAATTAGTAGATAACTCTCTGGAATGTATAGTGCTGTATTTCTTACTAAAGGTTACAAGACGTCAAAGGAATGGCCGATCGCATCATTGCGATGCGAACTCAGCTGGTCAGCAACTTGAAATCTGAAGGTTCACAGCATAACTGGCGGCATATTAGTGATCAGATTGGTATGTTCTGCTTCACAGGACTGAAAGTTGATCAGGTATGTTGCATTAATGATGTAAATAACTGGCTGTTTACTTGCATTATTCACTGATTTTGTAATTATATTTAGCCTTTGTTATGTTTTTTTAAAATTTTTTTAGCAGCATATACTGTTGATAGCGTGATTATCTTTATTTTATGCTAATTAACGGATTTAATAATTAAGTTATCATAATGAATCCCGTAAATATGGACTTGAGCAGGGAGTAAGTGTTAGATATCAAGATCAACAGGTCAAGGCCAGCGCAGGCGGCAGAAGCTATTGGGCCGGGTGCCCATCTTTGGCCCACTTTTTGGCCCCTATGGGCCACTCCTGTCTCTGGCCCGCCCACTTTTGACAGCCAAGGGTCGAAGACATCCGTAAAGGACACTCACAACTATACTTTTACTAGCTGGATACCCATCAGCCCTTTGGCCTGTCGGGTATTCAGTATGAAAGACATCCCACTAGATGTCTTCGTTGGTATTCAGATATTACAATATTCAATTTTGGCTGGGGCTCCATCCTGGACCCCGCTGGAGGAGCCTACGATGCTCCCCCAGACCCTCTAGTCAGCTGGGGTCGGGATACTCCCTCCCCATTCCCCACCTCCATCGACGCCTTTGGCATCGAGGCTCGAGCATGACTGGCGTGCCCACTTTTTTATGCTTCTGCCGCCTATGAAGGCCAGGTCAGTAACATAGGCTACATGTGCTAAAAATCGTTAATGGGCGGGCCTCTTGGAGAAGTAGAGTGCAGGTACTGTTGCATCAAATACATATTGAGCATGATCTGTACTTTAAAATGGAAAGATGCACCATACAGTATTTGTGGATATGAATTACATTCTGGCTATTTTGTACATTGTACAAAGCCATATGTAATTTTACCTTCTTGAAAACCGGAATTGCACAAGGCCGGGCATTTTGCAGGGCAACAAAACATTACTTGTTAGATTGTATGTGATGAAAACAGACCCACTCCTAGGTTAAATGAACTACCACATATGTAGTATACACAACCATTTTAATGGCATTTTCCATGATTGCTTGTGTCATTTGTTTCACCTCAAGTTTTGTATTGTTTTTACAGGCCTATTACCCTTGCCCTTGCAAGTAGTGTCAGTGCACTAAATGTGCATACTAAGTTGAAAACTCTTTTCTGTGTTATTACATTTAATTGCTGTATTTTAATTAAGTTTCTGTTAGTTCTTTGATGTTGTTAGTAGGGCAACGAGAATGTCACTTAGCCTCTGTCATTAAAAGTTGTTTTTGAGACACCCAGCTCACTTTGGGAATAGTTTAAGAAAATAACAGCATTTAAACATAAATTAATCACGTGTATATGTGCCATGATGATATTACTGTTTTGGTAGGCGGAGAGACTGACTAAGGAATTTTCGATATATCTGACGAAGGATGGACGAATATCTGTTGCTGGCATCACATCGGGCAACGTTGGTTACCTGGCTAGTGCCATTCATCAAGTCACTAAGTAGACATTATACTTTTGACTGTAGTTACTGCCTGGCCAGTCCAACTGGAAAACTTTGTTGTGTATTCATCTATGATCTGTGAGTCTTGTCTTGTATTTACATTGTAGGGTATTTTTGTTGTTCAGCTTCAACAATTTGGTAGCGCTTGCTGTAGATGTATTGTGGATTTGTGGTGAATGTTAAAGTGGTTGTTGATGTTTAAAACTGTAGTGGAGGTGTAGATGTGTACTTGCCATTTTTACTCAGAGTACAGTGTATTGAGTGAGGTCATAACATTCTGAGTGCTGTTTGAAGTATAGTAGGTTAGGTTTGAGTTATGAAGTAAATCATGAATATTCTTCTCGATTAAAGGTGGCGCATTGGGCAGCACATGAAGACCAGTGCAACATTTTCATAGCAGTATCTTGAACAAATTAGTTAACAGATTGATAACAAAAATGATGCTGATCGTCACAAACGAATTTCAGAATGTTTTACTGGGAGCATATTGACCAGCAAATACAGTAATTATTAGCAGTAATACAAGTGATTGGCTGGTAAGAGCGTATCCAATATGATCTATTTTGTGTCGATTGGGACAAAACCATAACTCAGTTTGATTCGTGTTGTCTAAACATTGGTGACAACAAAATTAAATAGCTTTTTTGCGCCACCCTGTATTAGTAATTTTGTTGTGCTTGTGATTTGAATTTATTTGGATGTTACTGCTATCATGTCTATGGAATATAGAGTATATCATGATTTTGTTAGTCATACCATGAAATACAGTTGTACTATTGTGTGACATAATACAATATTATTAGTTGCAGTAACAACTTTATCATGTTGTTTGTTTTTTTACCATGACTGACATTTCCAGAACATACAATTGTTGATGGCAGTTATGTGAATTTTACATGATTCCAAATGATCTCCATATCATCTATTTTCAGTTTTGCATATTTTATCTAAAAGCTAAACTAGTAATACTTCACTACAACTAAATATGAAATGACACACTGTACCAGTGGATGTCTTGGTATCATGAAATTTCCATTTATTTCAGTTTTGTTGTCATTTTAGAGTCTGTTACATTAAAAAAACAGCATGCTGATTTGATGGAGTATTGTTATAGGACTAAGTTCGCATAGTTATTTAGTGTTTCAGTGATGTAACTACTGTGTGTTCATTTTCATATTGATGTTATTACAAATATGTTATGAATACCATATTTTCCAGACAATTATGGTATTTAGTCACTGGACTGTATGCAGGGTTCCCACTGGTCCTGAAATTGGATATTGGTCCTGAAAAAGTGCTGATCACAAAGGTGCTGAAAAATCAATTAGGCTAGTATATCGGTTGTGGTGCTTTAATTAGGCTCCTAGTAAGCAAATTATGTAGTAATACTGTTACATTCGTGTTTGTCATAATGACAATGAGGCTGTTGCATGTAGTTTTACAGTGTCTTGTTTTGGTATCAAATCCATAAGTCGAGGCCCGAAACGGTGTAAAAGTAGGTGCTGATTGTTTGGTATATTACGTCCTGAAAAGTCCTGAACTTTCATTTTGAGATTTGAGTGGGAACCCTATATATTACTTCTCACACATATGAAGACGTATATGTATACCTAAACATCTGTGGAATATGGATAGTGGTCATCAGTGCATATTTATATGGTTTTCATTTATTCTCATCAACAAAAACTTTTCTTTGTCTTTTCTATGACGTTGCAGTCTTCGTTCAGTCTTTCACTGACATTGTTCATGGAGACAGGAAAGAGGCTAAGAGCTCAAAACCAGTCTATGAACAAATGCAGATTCGTAAAATTGGCAGTTGTTAGAAACTTCAGCTGCATGTAAAACTTTGAAATTGACAACAACCTGAACGCAACCATCTAAACTTGATATAAAGAACCAAAAACACTGCAAAATCAATGACCATATTCCTTTCTATACTCTAAACGTATCTATTCTTCAGTGCAGTCTTTAATGTTATTGGTAAAAAGAATGGGATGAACAGCTGTAACAAAAACAGTGTTTATATTGTCTTCTAAACAAAGCCAGTGCATACAAAGTTCCGAACTACGAAGTTTCATTCACACTGGATCTGGCATGACGCTACATGGCGCCAAATCCAATGTGTAAGAACCTTTACACGTTGTATGCGCAGGACACAGACCTGCTGAAGGATGGACTATCAGATCTTGCATAGCTCTAGATGTTGTTAACTAGTTGTTACCTTCATTTCGACTTCTGTATAAACATTTATGCGAAGGCATTCTGTTGTGGCATGTGCATATGCTTATAGGCCTAGTCGGTCAATTGTGGATTGCTCTGTATAATTACTCTGAATACCTTTTGTCAGTGAATTCCGTCTTGTTCACATCACTAGATTAGTAGTTCGTTAGCAAACTCTTTTGACAGCTTGCATGCTTCACTCATTTCCTGATCATGGTGAGTTTTTGAACACAGGTATTTCACAAGGTAGTGCAGAAACCCGTTTAAATTGTGATGGTAATGGTTAACTCTCATTTATCACCAATTTACTTACAAGTCTCGGATGAAATAGTTATGAAAATCGATCAGGATTTCACGAAGTTACGGTCAGCTATAAATTGTATGCTTTTTTACTCGTGGTGTAGTTGCTATGGAATAGTAATTACAAAAAAAAATTTTTATAGCTATTTAATTTTCAGTGACTGAGCGTCCCATAACCACCCATATTTGTTTTAATTTGGGTCACTGATTGACGATCGTCTGTGGAACGAGACTTCACATTTCATTATCACATCACATGGAGGAGACAGAAGCAGGCCTCCAAAGGCCTCTTTATCTCAGAAATATAACCATAATACAACGTATATAATGCATAAAATACTGTAACTACACTACAATAGTGTGGTTCCTGATGCCATGGAGATCTGCTCTGTATTCCTAAAGTACATCCTAATTAGACCAAAATCTATCTAACCGGTTCTTAAAAGTGTTAACTGTTTCAGCAGAGACAACATGATCAGATAAACTGTTCCATATGGGGATAACCGGTTAGTAAAGTTAAATTTCCTTAAATCATAATGACAGTGATGTTGAATAAGTTTATATCTATTTCCCCTAGTCCTAATCAAGTCCACTGATAGTTCCCTAAATTCCACACAAGGTATACACATCGGGTCATATATACCTTTAATCATTTTTAATAATTCTATCATATCCCCTCAATATCGTCTATATTTAAGTGTAGGCAGATTTAAGATTCTTAAACGTTCACCATATGGTTTTTAGTCAACTCTGGTATTAATTTAGTAGCCCTCTTTTGAACTCGTTCCAGTTTATCAACATCTGTTTTTCTTTTTGGATACCATACACTGTTAGCATATTCTAAGTGAGAGCTGACAATTATTATAAAAGAAATAGACGCATAAAATAAATGGACATGACCTGTTATACGCCGAGCTCATAGCCATAACCATACAATGACGTTTACACGTGGTGGACTGAAAAGAGATAGGCCTAACTGCATTTAGAACGCTGGAAACAATTTACTTGCTTTTTATCGCATTTTAATGCTGCTAGTCCCACAGTTATGGACTTTATCATCATCAACTTTATAATGTAAAGTGGCATTGTGCACCTAGAAATACAACCCGGTTTTTGTTTGTTTTTTTTTGAAAATCAAAGAAGACGGCATGCTAGCTTACTTTCATTCCGTTGCTTTTTAGGCAATGTAATAGTGACGCCATCTCGTTATAAATTTTCTAAATCTGAAATCAATAGTTCCATTTAAGATTTTTCAGACACGGGTAACCGTAGAATATCGACAGACAATCGCGCACTTATTAAATGCCTGCAACAAGAGAAGCAAACTGGACTGGAGTCTCAGTGACTGCTACCAGCTTTAACTTCGAAAATGCCCGCCCATCTACATAGGCTGGTCACTGGACCACTGACTGGTTGAATGACGACGTCGATCGCGTCTCAAAGAGTTCTAGGAGAACGGCACACATGTCGGGCCTATCTTCAATGTAGATGTTTGTGCATTCGACTGTTCATCATTATTCCGAGTCCGACTGAAATCAGGAAAACAGTAAGCAAACTATCTTTTTAAAAATTGTTGCTAAGGGAAAACGGGGTTGTCTTTCGACAGGAAAAGCCGCTTTACATTTGACGAAAACAGAGCCCACCGACGTGCGTGTTCCGGTAAAAGCTGCGTTGACGTTTGCCAAGAATTGCTTAACTCGTTCAAACGTTTCAAAATGTATTAGCCTATGTATACAGATACAGTATATACTCGTTTTGGCCCACTCTGTAGTCTGTATACCTACGCTGAACGTTGTGCTCCAGTCGTTTAGAGTGTGCTGCTGCTGCTGCTGCTGCTGCTCGGTTGGTTTTACTGCTTATTGCCGCGAAAGACACTACTGGAGTGGAGCGAGAGAGTGCGTAAGCACGGTTTAATGTCCCAGTCGGCATATAATAGGTCATTTCGACAGAAGAGAATATAGACTAGACGTGATTGAGTCTGTGTCGTCCTCGTTGGCGTCTATACAACCGTGAATCACATTCGGTCTACGGATCCTATAGTAGGTGCAGACAGTGTTGAAGCCACAAGCCAGCATGTTGCCTTTGCCGCAAGCAAAGCAACACTGCTGATTTAACAAGAGCTGCGACCAAAAATCGAGTATTCGAATAATCGAACAGTAGATAATTGTTTTTGGTATTCGAATAACGTTTTTAATCTTTTATGCGTGTCTTCAACATTGCTGTTTTACATTATTCGTATTAGGTCGCAATAAAAATAAGAAAATATTTTATACTAGGGTCTATAGATATATCTATGTTTGTGTGAACTGTTTAGATGTTATATTTCACTGTATAATATTGTGCTTATTCAGTAAATAAAGAACTGGAGTGCAATTTTAGAGCTAGGGTTAGGGTTAGGGTTAGGGTTAAGGTTAGGGTTACGGTTAGGGCCATACAGCGCCCGTTCATCACTTCAAACGGCATCTCGGTCACCATATCCGTTTTGCAGAATACACGAACGTAACGAGAAGACCGACAGACAGACCACGCTACAACCCTGTGACAAAAGGCCGCTTAGGGCCCTATACGCTATATTATACGCCGTGACTCGGTCTAGTAATAACTTTCTGTGTGAATTATATCACATCGCTACAATATTTTTGTTATAGTATAATTATGTAAGGGATTGCTGCGGCTGTGAACTTATTACTAATAAGTTCATAGCTGCAGCAATCGCTTACATAATTATCAGGGGCGTAGCGACGGGGGGTATATCGGTATATATACCCTCCAAAATCAGTCTTACCTTACAAATTTTTATGTGGTTACTGGTTGTTGTTTTTCTCTTTGACCCAGGACAAATTCGATATCGAGCCAGTGTGTGCCTTAGCTCGTGTTTCTTTTACTTACTTACACGCCACAATAATTGTGGCGTGTAAGTAAAGGCCACATTCCATTACTCTAGCTGGTCGAAAACCCGGTCGAAAACCTGGTTTTCGACCGGGTTTTCGACCAGCTTTCAGCCAGCTCAAAACCAGCTCAAAACCAGCTCGCGAACTTTTCT
>Ga0209782_1000439_pt1 | contig 17950 bp, 12 predicted proteins | sample WorMetmaBAHAMAS1_FD_187390 | JGI IMG/M metagenome (GOLD analysis project Ga0209782, IMG submission 187390) | Marine gutless worms symbiont microbial communities from Max Planck institute for Marine Microbiology, Germany - Inanidrilus... | ecosystem: Host-associated > Annelida > Digestive system...
GTAGGGGGTATGGGTAGGCAGGGCGGGAGGGGGGTTACAGACACACACACACAAGGCAAAACCTATGCATCTTCGCTATGCGGGCTGTAACAATGACAACATGTGGTCCACAGCTATCAGTTTACCGCACACACAGACACGTACATAAGTGGACAGTGTCGTCAGACACAACTGACCTGATCTTGCCGCTAGACATGCCACCAGCGATGACGTTGACGGACTGTCCTTCCGCAGCAGGAGAGAACGTCAGACAGTGAACAAGATCAGTGCACTCCACACGTGCAATCAGTCGGCCGTTGACAGTATGCAGCACCAAACAACTGCCCGGCCCTACACACCACAGCCACTAATTAACATTCACTGATACCTTCTCTGAGGTACACCGGATGATTGATGGAGTTAGTCCTAGGGGAGGGAAAGAGTCCATAGTGGAATAAATTTTGTAAAACAGGTAAGTAAAGGATCCGTTTCGGTATCACTAAACATTGCTCCGACTGCTCTGGCGCTCGACTTTGCTACTAAACACTGCTACAGCCACTCCAGTGTGAAATACGAATGATTACTATGCACTACGGCCCTATGCGGATCACATGTAGAAAGTAAATGGCGACAGACAATGTGCTTAATCGGTTACCGAATGTGCCAGAACAGCCAGAATAGCTGGAGTAGCATGCTGAAATTTAGTTACTCTAGTGCCGAAGCAACGGTAGTGGCCAGAGCATAATGTTTAATCTTCCCCAAAGCACCGAAGCAGTCTGAGAGGCTGAACCTTAATGAAAATGTATTGACCCAAGATGCTGGAGCTTGAGCAGTGGCTGGAGCAGCTGCAGCAGTTTTTAGTCACACCCGTTCTTCTGTTTTTTGGAGCTTGCCAGACCTCGAGTGACTCTAGAAAAGGGCTCACAATAACTAGTTAGAGATAAGGAGCAGACCGACCTTGATGACTTGCCGAGACAATGTCACCAGACGTGGCACTTACTGCCAGCGAGACGACGCTGTGATTGTGATGATCAGACATGCAACGCACGTAACTCAGTCTGAACACAACAGACCACAACATTATGTTATCAGCCCAGTCTTCCACCCTCCGTGGCACAAAGAAATCACTATCAGCTTCAGTAAACCTTAAGTAAAAATAAATGGTGATGGTGGATGTGAATGGTAGCAGCCAATTATCAGCGGACTCACAGCCCAAGTCAGCTGGGTTGATATGAGTGTTGGCGGCCACCCAGTGCTCTCAGTCTGCATTCATCAAATGAACTGGGTGAACTCCTGCAATGGCTCCGCCAGGATAACAGATCCATCAGCTTAATTACGGTTATGTTACATGATTATACACATTAGCACTTGTCGTAACTGACAATCAGTTTCAACTACTATCTGCTGGTATACAATTTGCAGTCTCTTCACTACTCTATGTAGCATACCACTGGCCTCTCAGTAGACTGCAGCCAAAACAGCCAACAAGTAAAGAAAATTTCCAAGCAGCTACATTTACAAAAGATCAGTTTCGTAGCCCAACTTTTGATAGAATGACAAATGTGTCCAATAGTTCCCTAAGAAGAAAAAGTGTGTCAAATGCTAGTGAAAGCAGAATACAATGAAATATTTGGTTTTAACTGACAAATAACACAAAGTAGTTGGCGAAGTATAGCATACCTGTTGAGGTCCCAGACAACACAAGTGCCATCATGAGCAGCGCTAACAAGCACGTTGTACGGCTTACACAGCTGTAGGCAAGTGACACTGTCAGAATGAGCAAACAGACGAAGCTGATTGTCAAACAGCTGCAGGTGCAGCTCCTGCAAACACACACAGATCAGCATCAACTATCACTGCATGCATCTTGTCTCATCATACGACCAGCAACTTACAGCAAGTATTGAATGGCTCACTCACATCACTCGACTCAGTTACATGCCACAGTCACTCAGCCTCTGGAGCTGACTTGCACTGTACATCAATATTGTTCTGCCTTCATTTTATTTTATTAGGTTGACATTTAGTTATTTTATCACACAGTATAAAGCAGTGGTATTTCCAGACACAATGCACAATTACTACTGCTGCTAACAAGTAATAAATACTATTGTTCAGTGGCAGGAATGAGGCTTTGTCGTCAAATAAATTGCTATCAGATGTCAGAGACATTTGTTCTGCAGATACAGAAGACAAACCTTGTGAGGATTGTATTTGGTAGGAAAGACTGAAATGACACCAGATTTGCAGCCAAAGAACAGCTGACGACAATCAGAGCCAGCGACACAACACGTCACCTGAACTCAAGCCACAGTGTAAACACACATTTCACTCTCACTCAACTACGTGCTTTCAACTGATACAGTGAAATCACACACATCAACAACAACAACCGCTTGTAACTGCGATACTAAATTGCTACATAAGTGCTTATTAACTTGAAACATGATGTACCATTATCATCTAACCATGAATCTCCATTTATATCTCCCTGAACTTAAGCAGCGACAACATGTTGTATGCAACTCTTGCTTAACTTTTGCCATACTACTGCATATTTCAACAAAATAAACATCCGCCCAAAGAAAACAACAGAAACGAGCTGCAACCTCATCAGACATATTCCAGTGCATAAAGTTGACATCTGGACTGTCTCGTTTGTTCTTTATGCGAATGATGCCATCGATGTGATTCCAGCTCAGGATTGCCGCCCACTCGATGTTCACATGCAACAGTCGACCAGCTCCTACACAAACACACCTCACTTCACTAACATATATATAACACTTTCATTTCTTATTCAGTTCTGCACTAATTAATTTGGAATCATGCAGCCTAGTCATAGTCATTAACACTGCTGGTTACCATGGTTACAAGGCTCACTGAGTAGACGTGACCTCTGCATTTGGCTCATTAGCACTAATGAATATATCTTTGCCATCATAACAACAAACAAGCTGCTGAGTCACGATGGACAGACTGCTGCAGAGATGTTTACCTGTTTCTCGCACCAGCAGCGTGCTGAATGGATCCAAGCCAAACACTTCGCCTGTTGACAATGCTGCCAACTTGACAGCGGTTTGTTTGTGATCACTCGACCATGCAATGATTGGAGACGAGTGATCAGGTGAGCCGATGTAGTCGCCCCAACGCAGACCCGTCACTTGTGTCACCGGTGATGCCTTGACACATACAGACAGTGATCAGGTAAGACAATGCAGTCATCTCAGCACTTACCCGTCACCTGTATCACACACAGACAGTGATCAGATGTGAGACAATGTAGTCACCCCAGTGCACACCTGTGTCACCTGTGACACACGGAGACAGCGGGCAGCATCATATGACTCGTTTACAACTAACGCCAGTACCATGTCAATAAGCACTGAACCGACTTCATCTTACTGTCTTTTCAGCAGATTACTTACATTGTGGTTTAACTAGTTTATTTTGTCACATTGACACAATTGGGCCTGGGTCCTTAAAACGACACATACATCTAGGGATATAGTTGTAGCAGTGTTAGTTATAGGCCAAATGCCCTTCCTGTCACCCTCCAATCAACTATATGAAGGGCTCAAGGCAAATGTACTATCAGGCACATCTGTAGCATTCCAGCTTCAATGCAGTAAGTAAATCATTTCTCATTACTCAACCAGTTAACTTAACCATCAACACAAACCACGTCAGAAGGCAAAGGTCTTCTGTCAGCCAGAGAAGGTGATGGATGTGCTGATCTAAACAGCTGCTTCGGAGTCTGACCAGTCGTGCGTATCATTGTTCTCACAGCATTGCGTTTCACTGAGTCAACTATACTCTCCACCTCCACTCCATAATACGACTGTCAACACAGACACACTTCAACATTCAACCAATCAACTGCATGTGCTCGACATAAAATGTTATAATGAGAAAAAAATGATGTTATTCTTTATTAATATTTTTATTACAGATGTATACGATCATGTTGGTATGTACTGCTGCAAGACCACCTAACATGACTGTCAGATCAAAACGACAAAACACCATTCAATTAACACACTTCAAATGCTAGCAGTAGATATGATTGTCATCCAGAAAGTAGGAGACTTTTATTAGTGATTAGAAAACACTGTCATGACATCAGTTAAGGATGTTTTGAGAAGAAGTTTAACTATAGCAGTTACTTGCTTTAAAACAAAAAGTTTGCAACTGTTCATTCCCAGCTGCTGCAACCATGGCATGTAACTCCCTAACTGCACTGTTTAAGAATGCCAAATCATTTCATGTTTTGTCGTTAGTCAAAGCCAGGTCTGTTCTAGAGTTAAACTTCTCTAAACATCCTCAACTGATGCCATCAGAGTGAGTGTTTTTCTGATCACTAATAAACGTCTCCTACTTTCTAAATTAGCACTGCCACGCAGACAACAGTTAAACAGCCACTGTCTCAGTAAACCCTCGGTTAGCTGGCTTTGCTAATCTTTGTCCTCATCTTTGTTCTAATTGACCACATGATATTTAGACTACAGCATATATCGTACTCTTTAATTTCAACTGATATGATTCCTCATGGGTGAGCAGTGCAATACTTGTATAACTGGACGTCCTTCCAACCAAGGAATTAACTTCTTTCTACATCCAATGACTCGTAAACTCGCCCTGTTTATGTTGGCTTGCCTATATGCCTACACCTGTTACTGTACAAACAAATTTATCACAAAGGCAGCAAGAAAGAATGCTGCATTACCGATGGATGAAAGACATTCACTGCCTCTACAGCTTCCTTTCCACGCTGTTTGTAGCCAAAGACGAGATCAATCCATGCTGGCAGTGACTGTCGGACAATGTCGGACTCGAGCGCTTGACGATGGATGAGCACAAGCAGTCGCGCATCGCCGTGACACCACGGCGGTAACTTTACATCGCTAACTCTCTCACCGTTCTGCATCAGTCCAAAGTCAAACCCTGCACACGTTCACAACCAACTACATCTCTTAGCAACCAGAAACACAGATGACATCATGCAGGCTGTGAACCTGACCTCGAGGAAACACACAAACAAATAAATCATCAGCATCATCATCATCAACTTTAGATGCCGTTCCTATATTCTGTAAAACTGCTAATAAAATACTATCAGCAGTAACAGACAGCATGCACAATATGAGTGAAATTGTGTAGAGAGGAATTAGGCTATAAAGTCAAAGTAACTCAAAACTATTGCAAGACACTTCTATTATGACTGACCTTCACGGTTTTCTAGGAATTCCGGTAAGTAGAAAAACTCTGGAATAAGTTCCTTAGTGTCAGTAACTGACTGCATCGTTACAAGCTGGTAACATCTTTCAAGGCTGTGAAATGTTCTATCTGGTACATCGAAATGATTATCTGTATCACAACAACCCAGCCATCATAACTAACAAATCAGCTGCCAACAGATTCTTAAATATACAACAACAGCTATCTAATAAACTGCTAAAATATCAGAAACCATAAATATTTTGTCACAACACTTCAGTATAGAAGTTAGCAAAAGCTATACCACTAAAGTCCATGATTTTATGCAGTGAAATGTATATTTTCTACGGTTGGCTTTTGCCTTTTCTATGCATAGCAAACTAAAGCAGACAGCAGTACATCTTCTCACTTTTAAATGTCCTCAAACGAGGTATCGCAAGGCGAAGTAATATGCCCCCATTGACAGCATTTGGATGCGGGCATAGCCTAGTATGCTTCCCCCTTTCTAATGCATTTGAAATGGCGATGCACACATATCTCCGAATGGGAAAAATCAGAAAATGGGACAGACAGACGGACGGACGAATCACAGCATCACTTTATGCTCCCTACCGTTGGACGGAAGAGGCATAAAAAGATATGCAAAACCAGATCGGCCTACAGGTAAACAACATCCGCTGTCAAAATGCACATGAAGAATGCAATAAATAATACTACAAATCCTTGTGTCACACTCAACTGCTCAGCTACTGTGCTTCAGCATCTGTAGTTATGACAACATGCTTTAAGAATCACTGTTTGAGCCTTTTAGAGACAGACAAAAGGGGGTTGAAAAGAGACAGAGAGAGAGAGGGACCTTGGAAAGCGACAAAGAGTTGTGTGAATGGCGGGAGTCTGACGAGGTACTGAAGCACGGTGCAGATGTTGGAGCAGTGATTGGAGTAGTGATACGGAGCAGACATGATGTCATCACCAGCACCAGTCAATGGGTCGCCACAACTCAGTTGCTGCAGCACAGCACATGACACTTCACACAGGTGATCACAGGTAAACTCGCTGCCATCTCAAAATGACTAGCAGTGAGTACATCACAGTACTGATGCAGCAGCAGCAGCAACACGTGCACACACAGCAACATTAACCCTTCTATACACTGCAAACAGCAGACATTTCAATGTTCAACCTCATAACCAACAACGTACCAACATGTCCTTGTCTGCACAACAGCTGACAGACTGTTTCAGTAACAAACACGTGCGAACACAGACATGCACGTTAGAGCTGACACCGATGAAAAAAGAATACTATAAGTCTACTAAAATTGGCAATGTTGGAACTTGAACTTGTAATCTCTGAACTGACTATCAAAGATGAACCTATCACCTCACAGTTACATCTCAACTACGGCCATAAAAGGGAACAGAATCACTCGCATTTGCATTACCACTGGGTGAGCCACAACCAAAACACTCACTCACTCACTCACTCACTCACTCACTGGGAATATGTCAGATGCTAGAGATTCATGCTATCACCAAACAATGTCTATGACATGGTCATGACATGCAGTATCGCTGAGAACCTGCCACAGGTGTGTTCTATTGACATAATCACTAAGCACTGAGCCACCAAACACTGCACAATGATTGACTACTGATCAAACAAACGTGTTCTGCTCAACAGTCTGAGGCAACTAGTTTGCAAGGTTAACCCTTTAAGAACACACAACAGTGCATACAATGTAACAGTGCTTTAAAGACCCTCGTCATATGCAAATATAATGAATGACATAAATCCATAATTACACAGACCACAAAATCGCACATCACACGTCAAATTTAATAAAAACCCGTTGTATGCCATCTTCCAGGCAATATGGCACACCCACTGCCTGTTGCAATTGTTCTAACGGTCCATCTTAAGCTATAAAAAGCAGGTGTATAAAAATATACGAGCAACAAGTAATCCATATGAATACCTTGTATATTTTGCGATATTTCTGTTCCATTTCTGGAGTCTGAGTAGAAATGGTTTTTGCAAGATTTCTGTAATACATAACAGAAGCAACAAAACAGTGAGCAAAATAATTTAATAGTAAAATAGCTTGTTTTGGTTATTTGTAAACACAACGTGAAACTACAAGGCACTTACAGTTCAAATCTCAGCAAAGGCTCTAATTAGTCACCACAGTGTTGTGATGACACAATGCATTCATGTAAAAATTTTCCTGAATTCTGATCCATGCTTAGACCTAAACCACCCACAAAAGTGTAAAAGTTTGCATACATTTGCTAAAATTTCATAAAAACCCATTCAAAAGATACACAGAAAAGCAGAAAGAACAACCTGTACGACTTCATAAAGTGCTTCATGAGATCATAATGATTTGTGATGCAGCATATCTTACATTACTCATGCAATTGTTGTACAAATACTCAGTAACTTAGTATTACTGAAACATCATGCCATAAAGTTAGTTACATGTATTTACAATTGTAATAACCAAAAGTTATGCTATACAGAAACATATCATTGTAGCTCTTACACTCACATGGAACACAGTGACATCACTGTTCACATACTGAAGCAATGGAATAAACACATTATGGTTGGGTGCATCCAATACAGCACTGACAGCACAGCAATGCACCCATGCCCCACCATACTACTTACTATCACTTATGTAAATAAAAATCTCACATTTTACACACACACAGAAGAAACACACAGAGTAGTTATCAAACCTATAGTAACTGCTGTTGGTAAGATCCAAGGAATCGTGACTGTACTGTGAGAGAACAAATGGAAAGATAGGATACTGCATGAGGTCATTGAATGAGCGCCCAGCAAGCCGGTTGAGCTGCATTAGATAGTCGAAGCTCGTCATTTTTCCACTCAGCCACAGATCTTGCACTGCATGCAACTTATCCGCTGGTTCCAAGTTTGGCAAATCCAAATCCAACAGAACACGATACATCTCATCACGTTCCTACACCATTACAATAGAAATGTAAATAGAAATACAAAACCGCATCACTCGTTTGACATTGCTCCTGACAAATTAATTACAGAAAACCTACTAATTACAACAAACTACACTCATGAATCTGCTTCTAATGCCCAATTCACACTACCAATGCACTGTGAACCGGATTCGCGATGATCCAAGACTGCTGCCAATAAATAATTGACCAACCGAGCTCCAAACTGTTGCCAACTGTCATTGATTCAATTCATACTGCCCGATGCAATGAAATTTGACAGTTTCATCACGTCGTTTGTGTTGGCAGTGTGAATTTGATATAAAATGACTTAGAGTTGTCTCTTTAATGCAATGCAATGTAACTGTTGTCTGAGTATGTGTGCGTCTGTCATTTTCACAAACTGCTAAATGTCATGCATTAAAGGTGTCCCAATAAAAATGAATTACATGTACTAAGATTTATTGTTGTTAATTCCAACATGACTGGCTTCTGTAACTAAAAATTTGGAAGGATTAGTATACTAATATTATTACATAATGTACCAAGCTTGCTACAAATATGTCTTTATTTGTAGTTCTAGTGCCAGCTTACAGATGTGACTCTAGCATGTTTTTAAGGTCAAAATTTGCTTCTTCAGTAATATGCTGAGAAAATGTGAAACAGCTGCAAAAATTGTTTTTGTGATGAGCATGTTGTGAACAAAGTACTTATGTTTAGCTGGTTAGTTTTTAGTTGGTCAATGTTTCAATACAAGTTGCTGAGCATCAGTGTCATGGGTAGTTTCACCGAAAGACAAGACTATGAATTCCCATGTTGCAAAAACATCAATTTGTAAGAGCCATTGTTGTAGCAAACTGAGATAACGAATGGAACCTTAGCACTATCATGGGATTTGCAGATATGTTGTCAAGTGGGGGTCAGCTATTGAATAAAAACTTGTCAGCATGTCTGTTTTTCTAGCAGTCTTCATTTAGTCTCTTGGTATCAAAAATATTACTCACGAAATTCCAGTCTAAACAATTGAAAATGTGATTTTTACAAACTGAAGACTGCATAAGTGATGTAAGCATTGCTATAGAAATTTTTGCCTAAAATCATGGTGGTTAATAAAATTATAATGAGATGCTGTTAAGGGTCTTTCTTATTGGGACACCCTGTATGTCTTCTCAGTGCCCTCAGATTTTGTGCAAATTTTTGTAAAGTGATTTTTTTAATTCAATAACAAAAGGCTCAGCTAGTGCATAGACTGCATGACACATTAATAAATCTTGTTAACTGCTGTACAATTTTTTAAAATAATAATAATACAGCATTTGTATAGCGCCATAGTGTCCTACGCAGGATGCAGAGGCGCTTGAAATGACTGAATTCAGACATTCATTATGCTATAAATAACAGTTGGAAAGGCTTGGCAAAAATATACTACAATATTAAAAACAAACTACAAGTTATCCAGAAAATATGTCATTAGTTCTGTATAGATAACATTATAAAATAATCAAAAGGAAAAAAAGCTCATCATGCTAACATTTCAGAGGTGTATTTTGCTTACTTTGGTCTGGTTGAAGGCAAGGAGACATGTTTTTCCAGTATTGAGAAAGATTTCAAGTGCACAGTCTGTCAGTAGATACCACTGCTTATGAAACTCTCTAATGTGCTCATGTGGTAATGTCATAAACAGCGTGTCGCAGTTTCCCAGCAGTGCTTGTTGCTGGTACAAAACACAAATTTCATTCAGTCACACAAGCCGTGGCAAGCACAGTTCAGACAATCAGACATTCACTATGCTATAACAAACTGCTCTGTCTAACCACTGGTAGCCTACATCACGTGCCACATACGCAATGTACACTCTAGTCTGTACTGAAAACCGGGCTACTAGCTTGAGTGGAATGGCTGCAAACTTACTAAGTCAGCCAGGATTGGCACACCATGGCATGGCACGCCTTCCAACTCAACTCAAGCCTTCCTCTTGCACCTCAGATTCAGCTTTGGCTGACCACTCTCCACGTTTACAAGCCATATTTATTTACTTAGTTATTAATTAGTTAAGAAACTATGGCTTTTGGAGTCTAGACATAAAACAGTCCATAGAGAGAGATGATCACATAGAGTCATCAAGAGATAAGAGGTGCTATAAGGTATCTGTTAATGCTAGCCACCTTCATCCATGCACATGTCAGCACTACAACTGCAACAGACATCATCTAATGTTAAGAACCTACCAGTAATAGCAATGAAAATGGTGAATTAACATCTACAACCCCGTACATGAATGTCCACCTGTCTGACTGTCTGTCTGTCAATATCTGCACTGCATGCATATATTGTCTGTCAAAACAGCTGAACTCACAGACCAGCAAGTCAGTAAAGGCTGGATAGTAGACCGTCCCTAACAGCGTTTCAAATACATAGGGGTAAAATAAATTTGTGGTTTTCAACTACCATTTCACAATATCCTTGAAACAGCACAAGACAGGGGCTATTAAGAAACTAATAACATAATAATAATAACTAACAGCTAACAACATGGTAAAATTAATAAATTAACTACCCAGTAAACATTTTTCTCAATTAAAATATATAAAAGTTAATAAATTGTGCACATGAAACAATAAAAATCACAGAGTTACCTGCATGTATGCTGACTCCTTAATGGCATTGTCTGCAACAAAGAATATGTCAGTTTGACCGACCAACAATGAGCCAGCGGTTGTCGACTGAGCGGTGACGTTAGTACACGCAAAAGTGACACTGTAACACGCGCAGTCACACCCAGATCACTCACTTCGTGTAATGACAAACAGCACCATCAGTGTCCATCAGTGTCCATCAGTGTGCATGTGTGTGCATGAGTGTGTGTCTGTGTTCTCAACACAAATTGCAGTAAAGCATTGAATGTAAGTTAAGTTACAATCAACAGAAATGCATAATAGTTGCCAATAAATAAAATGAAGACTTAGTGCAAATATTTTTTTAAATTATAATCATGAATAGTTATTATAATTATTATTTCAAATATAAATAAACATCGACTATTTCTTCACTATGTGAGCACTTTAGTATATTCAGTATTATGTCACTGACATGAATCATACTTCTGATATAAAATTAAAACTACACTAGCAGAATAACTGACACACTTGATAGTATCACTGGTGTGCAGCTTGTAGATCAAAGCAGTTGCGTCAGAACCAGTGTGATCATCGTTATCAAGAAACAGATAGGACAGCGGCAATTCCTTCTCACCAGCCGCTTAAACACAAACATGCACACATGCTGCCAGTCAAACACTAGTGGTACCAGTATCATGCAAAAACTGTTCAGATAAGGTGGTTATATTGTAAACTCACTTGAACTATATACCACAACAAGCTTGTCTGTCTTCAAGGCAAGATAAAAAGAAGGTGAATCGGTGTTATCAACACTGATTGTTATCCTGTAAAAATTTGAAATCTACTTGATGTTAATGAAATTATCAGTTAATCATTAAGTACTTCACTCCCAGCAGGGGTGCCAACTACTGCAATCAGCGTGTCAGTATATCAGCACATCTGTCCACTCACAGATCTAACAAACACACTGTCAACGATAAACCAATTAGTCCGCTAATTCCAATGTGACGATTAATTGACTGTGAAATCTTTCAATCATGGACTAAAACATTTCAGTCATATGACATCCCAACTGTCCATCCATCTCTCTGTCTCATGCTCCTATCTTCAAAAATGGTGCATTCTGGAGCAATGATTACTGCAGAACACTCCGTAGAACACAACAACACCACGCTGAAAGTAAAACCATCAGTCAGTGGTCCGACAAATTAGTCTTGTCAGTCATTAAAAAACAAAGCATCATTTTAGCTGACTTTAGCTGATGACTGATCAACTAAAGCCCTGCCATTAATTGAGTAAAATATTTTAGCTGCACGACATGACATGACAGCCCAATATAGAATAAAGTGAATGTCATCAAGAAGCAACATTTCACATTACAAACAACCAAGCAAAAACATTGTATTATACGATAAAATCCTATTTACCTTTGACAGCTGTCAGGTATAATTTTTTGTTCAGTTGGGCTGGTTATGTAATTTTTTTTTATTTCTCAGTACAGAAGATTCAGTTACAAATAAACTACTACAGCAGATTAAGTTGTGGTCTTTAATTCACTACAGATGGTAGTGGGTTCTCATATATGGACAACAACGCTACATTCACACATACCAATTTAAAATACAAACTGCTGAATATTAATCACATCATGCCACAGATAAACAGATCCATCTGTATGTTCTAGCAGTGTGCGGAGACAAGACAAGACGGTACCTAGTTTATGTTGAGTTTGAGGCATCAGGAAGTGAGGCTTCATGTGCAGATGACAACGCTGTAGACGACAGCGTATCCTGCATGGACCTTCTGTCGGGTCGAGCTCCCATGAACCTGGGTGACTCTCGGCATCATGCCAAACTCCTCTGCCAGCACAAACACTTGCCACTCACTCATCTCTCAACTCACAACATTAACGTGGGACTGAAATATGTACATTACTAATTTATAGCCTGTTATCACATGCAACCTACTAGGCTGATGCTGTAGAAGTCTATACATAGCATGATCTGTGTGTGTATTGTGTGTGTGCTTGTTATGACCCCGAGCCTGCAAAAATGGCTGAACTGATGGAGATACCATTTGGGGCAATGTAGACTCGTGTGGGCTCATGGAATTACATATTAGATGAGGTACACATAGGTGCCACCTGACAAATATAACTAAATGATAAAAATGGCAGCAAAAATAATATCATTACCATTACTGTAATTACCACTTGTTATTAAGTGCACCTCAATATACAATGTACACAGTTGTCAAAAAATGCCAACCTATTATTTCTTGAATGACTCAGTCAAAACTGAACTGAATTTAACATTAAAGCCCATAAAACATAACAACAGAAGGTAACCAATTTGTCCACCTGACCTATAAACTGCAGCTACTGTACTTTGAAAAATTCAAAAAGTCATTTTTTGCTCCATAAATCACCTTGAGCATTGTCAGCTGCAATTGGACAGGTTCTCAGAGAGTAAGACTGGGTTACTAACTGTTTTCACCAATGAGAACCGTCTATAGTGGCTCTCCTAAGAACTCACAAAATGATCTGTACATGCTAGTTGCAACCAAACAGCACAACAACAGCTGCATCAGCGAATTGTTTTGTGTTTTTTTATGGAGACATCAAGACAATAATGGAGGAAGAGACGGACCGTTCATGTGTGAGCTGCATAATAATCTGCTGCCAGTCTTTCTTCACCTGCAGCGCATCACTCATTGTTCTCTTTAACTCACTCACAAACCTCCGACGAATCACATTCTGTGCTAAACACACAAACTGTGTAACTTCCACGGCATCACCAGCCACGGTCTTCATTAGGCCGTCTAGTCGGTGTACCACCCTACACACACATTCACACATCACATGTCAGCCAGTCCGTGATAAAACCCTGCACACCTCACAACCGTCAATTCACGTACCATGCTCACACTGGAAACAAGAGTTCATTTTGTGCTGTTGTGTTGTATCTCTTTGTTAAGTTGCAAGTTGACTTTTTAAACATGAAATATTCCATTAGCAAAAAATGGTATTCTACAAAAACAGCACTCACGTAACATAACACTAAAACAGTAACAAAAACTAATATAACTTAAAATGTCTGTACTACAGATTTACTATGGCTACTGTTTCAAGACCATTATGCAGAACAAACTGTGTTAGCTGGTAGCTCCAGTTAAAAACTGAAGAATTTTATTGGTGCGATGTTTTACTACCCACATGCTCTCCTGATGCAAGTAGCATTCATGTATTATGAATAAGGAGCTGATGCTAGACTTCTCAACGGTGTTTCCTGCACTGTATCCATACTTTCTAATTGTCTGCAGCTGATGACATTTAAAATTTCTGCACATTTACACTGTTAGTTTTCCAACAGAAAAGGTGGCAAACCTTTAAAAATGAGCTTCCGTTATCTACAAAAGTTTTCTGTTTGTGGAGCAGACCAAACCTCAAAAAAACTTCAGGAAAAGAAAGTCACTAGCAAAGAAATTTCACCGTCAGTTAATTATAGAAACACACATTGTGTCAAAAACTGACCGCTGTAGCATAAGCCCGTAGTTCTGCAACCACTGTGTTCTACTATCATTAAACTTCACTTTCCATGCAAGTCTGTCCTAAACATGGCACACACAATTCTCAGTAGGACAAACACAAACAACATGCAACCAATAAAGGACAAACATCTGTCAGCTCACAACTATGCATAAAAGATCATTACGCAAACAGCACTCCATATATGTGAGATCACAAACAATGTTGCTAATGACGATAATGACATAAATATAAAAGACAAGCAAAATAATTTTATTTATTCAATGATTTTGCTAAACTTAAATGTACAGCTGGTGGCTAACTTTGAGCATGGCAGTTTTGTCATCATCAGACAAGCGTGCACCGATGTTAACGACAGGGACGTTACATTGCTGCAGATACAGCAGCAAACCATTCACTTCATCTCGATGTACAGCCGACAAGCTGTCAATGTTGTTCACAACAAGGTCATAGCAGTAAGCAGCGAGCTTCTGACCCTAGACAGCAACCATTAGAAACATGATTACAGACTAACACTATAGGCACAACAACAACAATATAAGCCAATGTCAATGACAATGGTCAAAGGATTTTGACAATAGGCTGCATCGCAGGAATAGGCATTCCCCTTATAAAGCAAGTAAAGGATCCTGGACTGGACACAGAGGTTGCAGTGTTAACCCTAACCCTAACTCCGAACCCTAACCCTACAATGAATGAATACGTGCTTCCGATGGCCCACACGAGACTGTCCACCAAAAGTTACAACAACTGTTGCAGCCATTTTTTATACTGTTTACCCACAAAGTCCCAATAACTTCAGTACTTTATACTTGTCTTAGCACGTATGTTGCATCGTTTCTAAGATGTGGAGTGCCAAAGACCGCATGTGCCAAAAAAACGATTTCAGGCACTCGTTAGTGTAACCATTGTCGAGTTATAAACCACTGAAGTGCTTCTGTCCAGTGGTACTCCCAACACCAACCTGCCTCCCAAACATCTTAATCAAGTCATCTGATGCCTATATTTACCATAATATTTACTTATTTATATTTAATGTTGTCACCAATAACCGCTCAATGATATCATGCACATTCAACCGTGAAACCTGCTAGTCAAAAAACAACTTTTGCTGAGTATGATGCATGCTACTGCTGCTGTGCCGCCACAAAACTCAAATTCACTGCTGCATTTCAGCAAGTTTCTCATAAATGCCAACTCTGCTGTCTTAACTAACTACATTTTGAAAAAGCGCAACAGCAGATATTTCGATTAATATATTGCCTTAAATGAAATATTATCAAGTTTTGTCACACCAGTCAAATATGTTTCTCCACTACAAATACATCGGAAAATCTTATGCTGACAAATGGACGTCTAAAATCTCAAAACCTCCCCATACCCATGCATGATCTCCACCCCTACTTAACACACCCTTCCTCTGCCAGACCCCACTCATCACCCCAAATGGCAGCTCATCCAGATCCAATCAGCCGTGTTTCCACCATCTACTGGACGGACAGACAGACAGACAGACCGACAGACCAACGTGGTACACAGAACACGACCAGTAACAATAGGCGGCTTATGCTAATACACCATTTCTATATCATAATTGTAGCATATTAGAATATGACAACTGAGGAAACATTATATGCACAGAATTAATAACATTTAAAAACAACAGTAACTAACATGAAAGCAAAACTCACAGTCAGCTTGACATGGACAATATTTTGCAGAACATCAAGAACCGCTACTTCTGACATAAACAGGTTAAGAACAAAGAATTTGTAATGCAGCCTCGACAGCGGTGACATCAGAAACACAACAAGTCGACTCAGCTACACAAACACAATCGTAACTCGTACATGACACTTATATGGCACAGTGATGATTACTTTTGTAGAAAGTACCACAGACTTGGTATGGCTAAAGCATGAGGGCCACTCACGGCCCCCGTACTGGCGAGCCAGGCTGAGGCCATCGTGTGGGGCCACTCACACATGCTAGAAATCACTTGTTTGCAGTCAAAAGTTATAATCAACAGTAGTACATCAGTTTACAGTTACATTGCAACCAGCCAAATAATGTGATATTAGGATGGAAGTCAATCAAGTAACAAGAGACTCTAGCACTGGCCAGCATGGCGCGAGATGATTCGCCGGCAGCATGGCGGCCATAGCAGCACGGCGGCCAATGCGTGGTAAAGTGGGGTCGGAATTTAAAACCTAAATTAGCTATAATGCGCCAATGCACTTCCGTCACAGACAGATGGACAGACAGACGGACAGACGGACTGGCATCATATATGTTACATCTGGTGCTAAAAACGCCAAAAAAACTGTCAACAGCTACAGACAACAAAGACAATCAATTCATGCAAGCTTGTGAAAAGTTCTCTTTACATCAAGTGATGCCAAGTGATATGCTTTATCAGATGTCATAAAAGCTAGTTTTTACATTTGCAACATGCCACTGACCGACATAAGTGTGATAGCCTGAGAAGGTACTTAGAATTTGCTGGTAAAATTTTGACATTTTCTGTTTTAAATCAGTCATTGTAACCAAAAAGAAACTAAAGCTAATTTTTTACAATATAGTTGTCAACATTACTATATGCACAGTGGCTTTCAGAGTCATCAAGGTATGCAAACGGAGTACAGATTACAGCTAGTGGTAACTAGTTTTGAATATTAAGTCTACATCAAATACACAAGCACATGATATAGTCTATGCACCTGTTCTCGCAGTGTATGTTTGCTCTGCCACAAAACACTAGCAACTAGTGAACTCTTGTGTGTGGACGTATTGCACTAGCAACACAAACATGACATTATTCACAGTAAAATGATCAACAATGAAATAAATCACACTGTAAGTCAAACAATAAACTCAGCTAACACAAACAAATCACAGTGCCAAGTGATGCCTAACTGTATCAATAACTGCACTTGAAAATATTTGTAACAGGTGACTCAAATCAATACATCTAAAATTTATCAAGTACTGATAAACTTTAAGCCAAAAAAGATGCTTATATTAGCAAACTGTTCAGTTAAATAGCAAGATAACGAGACAAAATGAGATATACCAGACAAATACGCAAAGCCTTCAGCAGAAGCTGCAATAAAAACACTGCAAAGTCTTCATCAGACTGCAAGTCAATGTCGTCATTCACGTGTTGTTTACTTCCTTCTCTGTTACAAGAAGATGTGGCCAAAACCTTATTGTCTTCATGCCCTACAGTAACATTGCATCACCTATCAAACATTTCCTCAATCTCGTGCTCACATCTGTTTGTAACTAAGTTATGATATTTAACATATTGTCAATGTGTTGCTCAGTAACATCACCAGTAATTTACTAAACTTATTTTTCATCAGACATGAGCTCTATATGTATAATAAACTGTATCTGTGTGTGTACATCATCAAGTAGAACAGAAAGAACTCGAAAGTGCGGCAAAGCCTAGCGTATAGCCCGCTCGGCGCCCCCTAGCAAATACTAATGACACACACTTACTTACTGATCGCCGCCCTGCCTAGCAGCCCCGCCCCCTACTGAACGTACTTCAAGTCACCCCAGAAAAATTTTTGACGCCGAGTGTACAACTTCTTATGTCTTAA
>Ga0209782_1000440_pt1 | contig 17941 bp, 16 predicted proteins | sample WorMetmaBAHAMAS1_FD_187390 | JGI IMG/M metagenome (GOLD analysis project Ga0209782, IMG submission 187390) | Marine gutless worms symbiont microbial communities from Max Planck institute for Marine Microbiology, Germany - Inanidrilus... | ecosystem: Host-associated > Annelida > Digestive system...
GCATATGTCTTCGTCATATGTCTGTCTGTCTGTCTGACCATCTTTCACAAGCCAGTATTGTCTCAAAATGGCTAAACTTAGAATCACACAAACAGTGGCCCAGGGGTTGTGGTTTTCTGTCGCCAAAGATCTCCGCACAATTCCAATAAGATCACTGAAAGGGGATGCCAAATGCAGGTGAGGTATGTTAACACCTGCAACTTTTACTGTAACTTGAAAATGGTGCAAAATAGGTGCATATTTTTTATTAAAGTTGAATAGAAAGTCGTACGTGCTTTATTGAATGGTTATGTTGTTGATAACTTTGGGTGACTCCAAACCAACCCAGTTTCTACATTTTTTATTGCCTTTTGTATCTTAGTACTGGGTGAATGTAGAGACTTGAAACTTGATATGCAGATTGATCATAGCAAGTTTCAACCTATGGATGACAAATCATCCCTGAAAGTGGCGTAATAACGTTGCACGACTTATTTTAAATTTTTTGCAGCCCCAGTCATATCTCAGGAATGGCTGAAGCTAGAGTTGTCAAATTTTGTATCCAGGTATGCTGCATCAAGTGTTGCCAAACAGATGACATATCGCTTCCAGAAGGGGCATAATTATGGTCATGTGGCCCATTTAAATGTTCAGTCCCCCTAAAATATACCTGGAAGAGCTTAAGCTAGAGACTTTATATTGTGTACACTGGTTGTCCATGTGACGATTAGCATTGGGGTAACAAATTGTTCTTGAAGTTGGCATGGTTATGGTCATGTAACATCTTTAAATTGTGAGAAATAAGCCTCAATATCTCGGAAATGGTGCAAGGTAGAGACAGACATCATTACAGTGGTAAATGAATAGGAAATCATGTATGGCCTATCAAACGGCATGATAGTGAATGATCTTGAGTGAGCTTGAAGGTCACTTTTGTTGTTTGAAACCTTTGTAAGCTCTGTGTACAGCATGCTGGTTGATTGGGTGTGAGGCAACATCATGCAGTCCATTGGTATTAGCTGATATATTTGTTAGTTATGAATCATATGCACATTTTTGGTGTAACCAACCTTTTTATTTTGGAGTAACTGTAGTTTTTGGCTGGGTTTCACAAAAGAGAGCCTTTGCAGGTAATTAAAAAGGGTTCTACTGGCTGAATGCCTTTTTCCATTGCCCAACAAAGAGTGTGCAGCAATTAGTGGAACATTATTTTATGACCAACATATCTCTATTAGGCTATATCCCATTTACATTTGTTTTATGGTGGTTTAAAATCAGTCTGTTTTCGAGAAGGCACAAATGCACACAGCATGTCATATATTTTATAAAACTTGTAAGAAATGATAAACATTTGCTTGTGTATTGTAATTATTGTATTGTGTATTGTAGTGTGTATTGTAATTATTGTGTTATAATTGTAGTACGGAACAAAATGTGTGTGCATTATTATAAGTATGAAAATTTCTAAAGGGTATTAGATAAATACTGAAATCTATTGTATATGTCATATCCATCATAATGTTTATTTTGCCTTGCGTGAAGTAATGAGGTAATCATTAGTATCTGTGTACATGTACAATTTCTAATTACAGATTTTGCATTTGTACTTCATAGTTTATATATGTATGTATCATGTGTATGAAATTCAGGTTATTTGTGGAAAACATACTAAAAAGTTTTTTTTGGCTTTAATAAAATATGTCTTGTTTACCGGATTGTGTTCACATTTTGCGCTATTACTTTGTTACTGCGTAGGCGTAGAAGTACTTCAGCTGTACGCCAATGATCCAGACAGCGAAGCAAATGCACGGATGACATTTAGTTTAGTTGGACAGTCATCGTTGTTCCAAGTTTCGGCTGATGGCCGAATCACGACGACTGCACCAGCGTCTTCCTTTGACCGTGAAACTCAGGACGCATATTTCTTGACCGTGAAAGCATCAGGTGGTGGCAATCCACCACAGACTGGTATCAACTTGCATTAACATTTGCTGCGTTAATTATGTCTTGTTTGTAGCTTGTCTGCATTGTTGTTTCGTGTATCTTGTATGAGTCCCGTAATATTAATATGCAGCTGCAGAGTGGCACATGCACTGTGTCATTGGTTGCTGTATCTAGAAAGGTGTCAGTTATTTCACGAGGTAGTGCGGTGACACATCTAAGGTGTAAGTGACTTTTTAGTATTTAGCAATGGATGTAACAAATTTATTTTGCCAAGACTTGAGGATGAAATGATTGAGTCCACTGACATTTGATGAATTTCTTCACAAGTAAATAGCACCATTTTCACTTGTGAATGACCAGTTTTTGCACCTCTACAGTGTGTCTCTAAAAAACGACAGTGACGTTGCACACTATAACTTCAATGCACATCAACAGATTTTGGTAATTTTTGGCAGAGATATGGCTGAAAGAATAGGCTATAGTTTAGCTTGCATAATAGTTTTTTTGTTTATTTTTTTGTTATAATAGTAAAAGCAACAGCTACAAATACAATATCTGAGATTATATGTACGTGTACAGTAAGTGTATTACGCTATCTTGCACTGGAGTAAACAATGATATGCCGAGCAGACTATTGTAAATGCGGTTACATACTTGTAAACATTAGCCGATGCAAGACTGTAGATAATGTGATAATTTTAAACATTTTTGCTGATTATGAATTTCAAATTTTCAAAAAATGCTGGAAAGACATATAGTATCTCAAGTTAGGGGCGGTTCTAAAGGTGTCACCCCAGTCAGAGGTCTACTCATGCCCTCTCCCAAATGAAATTTTTGATGAGTATAAATAGACACCTGGGATGAAATTTAGTGATTATATGTTGGTTTTATGTCAAAAACTGCATATTTGTACATATGAGTGACAAAATTTTTCCGGTGACCAGCCCCCCTTCTAAGACCCTTTTAAAGTGGAGGTGCTAGAACTGCCCCCCCTATGATGTCAAATATCACAGTTTCATCGGTATTATATTTTGCTGCCGTGAAAACTGGCAGGTTTGTTAGCATGCACGTGTTGATTTGCAGCTACGGCACGGGTAGTGGTCGAAGTGACAGACATGAACGACAATCCGCCGCAGTTGCTGTATCGAGGCTACACAGCTACCATTCCTGAAATGATGTCTGTCGGCTCTGCCGTTGTCACGCTGGAAGCTACTGATCGCGATGTCGGAAGAAATGCGTACGTGACGTACACTGTACTGGAAAATGTTGGCACTGACTTCCGGTACTTCTATGCTGACTCCATTTATGTAGCAGGAACCGGAGTCATTCGCATTAAAGAGGTGATTATTGCCATGTATTTGAACACTGTAAATGTGATTAATATAAATTTACACTGCACAGTCACCAGCAGCCTTTGAAGTGATAGACTGGTATAAAGGGTGTCCCAAATAAAAATGATGGCAACAGTGTTTCATCCTCATTTCCATAGCCACTAGGAATTTTGTGACAAAATTCCTGTCGTAATGCCTTTTCTTCACTTACATATTTATATGTTATACAGCTTGTAATTCACGATTTTATTTTTTAATTTACAAATTTTACGCACATTTTTATCATCAGTGGTTAAATGTTATAAGTAAAATTTTTTATCACCCAATGTGCGCAATAATGGCTGCTAAAAACAAAACAATCTGACAAGTTAACACTCAGTGTGTCTGAAAATTCTCTTGATAGTGCTAATTAAGGTTCCATCTCAAAGAATCTCTTTCTCAAAAACGGCTTTTGCTCCAAGTTTCTGCACTTGAAATGTCTGAATTTGAAGTTTTTCTTTCAATGAAACTACTCATAATATTGATGCTAAACAACTTGCATTTACATTTTAATCGAGCAAAAACTAACAAAGTACTTTTTGCTAACCGGTTATCACAAAAACAGCTTTCTTGACAGATGCTTCACAGTTTTTAGCACATCGATTAGGATGCAAATTTTGCTTTCATTAATTGGCTAGTTTCATTTATGAGACATATTTTCAGTAAGTTTGGTATGATGCATTTGTGTAATTGTGTTAGTATCATAATCCCACCAGATAGCATGTCTGTGTTAGCAATTGCATACTGGGCTATAAAGCACATAAATTCTTCAACATGTAACCATTGTAACCATTATATTTAATATTGCATTACAATGCAGTTTTTTTAAACGAAGATAATCTTTCTTAACATTACATTAAATGACTATTTTGTATTTACTGTGCTTCCAGCCACTGATCTACCAGTCATCAAAAACAAGCTATCGCTTCTCTGTTCAAATATCGAATGGAGCATCAGCACCGGCTACGGCAACGGTGACAGTCAACGTGGAAGATATTAACAACAATGCACCGGTGTTTACACCAGCAACGATGTCAGCTCAGTTTAGCAAGTCTGCACCTGTTGGCTTCACTGTTGCTACAGTTTCTGCGTCAGATGATGACTTTGGAATAAACGCCAATTTCCGGTGAGTAGTCAACATTTTGCTGCAGTTATGTGCTGCAGGCTAATGTCGGATGATCCTTATGACAGTATATGACAGTATATTCATTCATTCATTCATTCATGTTTGACAAGATTAAAAGTGACGCTATCACGGGAGTACCGCTTCAGGGGCACTGAACAGATAAAACTACAATTAAAAACTACGACAAAATAAATGCGTCTTCAGAAGTCGTCGGAAAGTACAATATTAATATTGTATTATGTTACATTATATTGCCTGCGTGACAATGCTGTCGGAGTCAGCGCAATGGTAACAGTGTCCTTTGTGCCAAGAGCCCAGTGGTGGATTAACAAACAAGAAGCATTTGAAAAATGTTGGGCCCATTCGCCACAACGAGCCGCCTCACACCCATTCACCATGTCGCTAGCGGTACTGTCGTGTGCCGCCTGTGCATAGATGTCCACGACGACATCGACAACGACAACGCGTGACAGAGGGGACCACTATGGCCCCATGGAATGGGCCCAAAGATGAGGCCAGGCCACTAGTTAGGATTAGTACCTTGGTTCACTTTGATGCCTTGATGCTGATGTGGCAAGAAGATCGTGTCCCATAATTATCTCTCTTTCACTCATCCTGGGATTCTCTTCTTGAACTGATGGAAGAGTTGGACCAAAGAGAAAATTGGTTGATCCAGGCTCACCTGAAAGAACTGGTGGCAGTTGTAGTGGCTGCTTGATGTGTTTGTGTCAATATGTTTCTACTTGTGCACCCGTTATGTGCACAGTTACGTTGTGTCTTCATTACAGTATGATCAGCATAATGGGCGGAGCATCCCTTTCTTCCAGAGGCAATTATTGAACAAGAAGCATTTGAAAAATGTTGGGCCCATTCGCCACAACGAGCCGCCTCACGCCAATTCACCAGATATTGCACTAGCGGTACTGTCGCGCGCCGCCTGCGCATTGATGTCCACGACAACGACGACAACGACAATGCGTGACCGAGGGGACTGCTATGGCCCCATGGAATGGGCCCAATGAAGTAGAGAATGACATGGTAATTTTTGTTCGTCCCATTCCCACACTGTAATTGTCCCCATTGTTATTGACCCTGTCTGCATCCCATGCTGCCATCCCAATAAGCAACATCAGTCGTGTGAGATGTAAAAATGAAATAGAAATGCCTTTACAAGCAGATGAATTGTATGTTCATCCTTTGCGGAGGTTTGCACTCTTTGAGAACGTTCTTTGTTTGGTAGTTCTGTTGTGGCTGGTGTGATTTTAGGTATTTTGTTGACCATTACAACACGGATCGTGAGTTCAAATTCCGAGTTGATGAAATGACAGGCGTTGTGAGCATACGCAACGAGCTTAATGCTGATGTGCAGAGAACGTTCAGTCTTCATATTCTTGCTGTCGACCAAGGTATTAAATGTTGACATTTTTGTCATCATTCGGTTAATGTATCATATTGCTAAAGACTAAGGACGTAATTAATGGGCAAAATATCCATATAATATTGCACATAGTACAATTTGACAACACTTTCAACTTAAATATTTTGTAAAGGGCTACATTCCATGTTGACTGTAGGGTGTGTAAATTGGTATGCGAAACAGGTACTGCTTTGAGCCCATAACTATAAAAGATGTATTTTAAATTGTGATATTTTATGTTATTGTGTATTGTCTTCTGATTTAACAGGTTGACATGTCCTATTCCTCCATACAGTGTGTTTTTTAGCTCCTGACATCAATCAAGACTAGTCCATTGCTTATTATCATCCACCAATATTTTCATTTGACCAACCTCTTTTCTCAGTTTACTCTCACTTTTGCCATTAACTCACTGATAATATGACAGCTACTTTTTCAATGTGTCACCTGTTATAAACAAGTTGTTATGTTATTTGTTGAGAAAGATATATATGTCACATGTTGCTGCAGTAAATTTTTCAAGTAAATGCTTGCTTTAAATTAAATTAGAGAAATCTAGCATTGTAGAACAGCCCTAGAGTTGGTTGTTGTATGTCCATCAGGTACGCCAAGCCTTACGGGCACTGCAACAATAACTGTGAGAATTATAGATGCCAACGACAATGCGCCGGTGGTCAAGTACTTGCCAAATTACCCGCTTGTTGTGCGAGCAACAGCCCAACAGGGTGACAGAGTATTCTGTTTCATGGCCGAGGAAGCTGACATGTCACAGAATCCGTCATTCACATTCAACTATCTCTGCAACAGTGCTCATTGCAATGACTTTACTTTACGACAGACAGGTGGATATTTTTATATTATCGACAAGTTCATTCGTGTTTTGCTAAATGTGTCTAATTGAATTTCGTGTATGTATCCGCTGCGATAACTACAGTTTTAAAACACAACCGTGCACATGGCTCTTTTTTCCGACATATTATAGTCGCTTAATGCATCAATGTGGCATATCTTTAAATGAAGTTAGCACCACTCTCACTGGTGTATGGGCTGCATTGTATGAGTGCTGGACATTGACTTCCAGTCTGCCATTGTTGGGCCCATTCCATGGGGCCATAGCGGTCCCCTCTGTCACGCGTTGTCGTTGTCGTCGATGTCATGGACATCGATGCGCAGGCGGCGCGCGATAGTACCGCTAGCGACATCTGATGAATGGGCATGAGGCGGCTCGTTGTGGTGAATGGGCCCAACATTTTTCAAATGCTTCTTGTTTGTTATATAGCTTTATTGTTGCATAGTCTAGTGTAACTGACGATGCACTTAGTGTGTGAGTAAATCGATATTGTTTCCCATGTGCATGAATTTCGTTCAGACTGCGTGCTGTCTGGGTACCTTCTAGTTTGGTCGTTGGCTGTCATTGAAAGTTAATGAGTGACTTAATTCAGAAGCTTATTCTGGCTTACCGAATTGTTCTGGTCCATAAAATAAATCACTTTTGTCGTTGTTATTTTTGTTCTTTTGATGTTGATTTCGCATTTTAAGGGATACTGCGTCTACAGAAATTTCAAGGTATTACCAGAACCCTCACGAAGCTAAAGGACATTTTTTTGTGCGTACCAAGAAAATGGTATTGATAGATTAAATTTTAAAATGAAGAGTAGTAGTAATACTTGTGGTAATGCTATTGTTTGCTTTGTCTGTGTCCAGGAAATGAAGCATGCCTGATTGCAAGGCGTAGTGGCTTCCAGCGGTCAACACTCGGCTTCAAGTCGTATCATCTGAGTGTGAACATCAGTGACGACAGCACGCCGCAGCAGTGGGCCACGAGGCATTTCACACTTGTAGTTGAGAGTACGAATGACAATCCACCGCAGTCAGGCACCAAGAACATCATTGTCAACACTTACAATGGATTGTTTGATAACGTGCCAATCGGCAACGTTTACGTCAACGACACCGATGACTGGGATCTTGAATACCTGACATTTTCATTTGCCGACTCGTCTGACAACCCACATTTTGAGTGAGTTTGAACTGATTATTATTTCTAGATCAGTATACTAATGTGTATCGCCTTGTGCAGTTTGTAAGAAAAAGATAGATGTTGTAACTCTGGCAGTGTTATTTTTTTTCTGTATATGTGTTATGCACAAAATATACATTACTCATTTTGTTTTGTTATGTATTATGATTGTTGCAAGGATTTATGCTCTCATTTACGTAAACTTTCTTCGTATTGGTGATATTGTGAATAAGCTAATACTCCTGTTGCTGTGTGAATGTACATACATATAGCAACACAGGATAGTAACACTGTCGGTTGTGTGTTTTAGTCAGTAAACAATGAACAGGCTTATATATACGGTAGTTTAGAGGTACAGATATACAACGCCATCACTAAATTGCAGCAAATAATTCCTATGCAATGACCATATGCAAACAGCCATTGACATCTGGAAATCTAAGCCATAATTGTTATCATATATCACAATTCACCAGTGGTTTAAAAACATGATTTTGGGTGCATTGTGTTAACATATTGTAGCTTCCAGCATAAAACTCAGCCATTACTCACTGCTTGGATAGCAGCAAAAGCTGTTGAATTCTAAAAAATAGACATTTCCTTAGTGATTAGTGTAAACAAAACAAACATGTGATCAGATTAGAATCATCATTATTATAGACATTATGTGGCTTTTCCAGTGAATGTTGCCATTTCCACGAGCGACCTCCATGCCTGTCAATTTTGTGCTCGATGATAGCCAGTTGCCAGACCAATGTTGAGTGGAGCAACATCTGTTTTAACTGTGCGGAGCCAAGTTTGACGAGGTTGGCCTGATCTGCGGTTCCAGTCCCTTGGCAAGGGGTTCACACACTGGACCTCAGTGCTCGGCTGTGGTCCATGGATGGATCAGCACGTTCGATGTAGCCAAAGAACTTGAGACGTATGGTACAGATGATGTGCGTGAGTGGTGGCTGGTCAGTAAGTCTGCAGATTATATGCAACTGAATTGGCCACCAAGTTAGTCAGTGCTGATGGTAGCCAACTGTTTTGCTGTTTTTTTTTTTCTTCCAGTAGCATCGATGAACTGGACAGACAGCTGCTGGTAAGTGCTGGCTTGCTGACAGACTGGATACGGCCTATATATGCTGCTGTGTGTTGTAGATTGGATGCGGAGACGGGTGACCTGACGATGAAAGCTGGAGCACGCAAGGGTGAGCACAAGCTGCTAGTGAATGTGGAAGACAGTCACTGGGAGAAGACGGTGATGTGTACGGTGATTGTGACAGTCGTCTACCTCAACGACACTGTCGTGTCAACTTCTGCTTCTCTGCGATTGTCGGGTACATTTTGATGACATACATTTTTTACATTTACCATTTGAGTGGCCAGTGGTATACCGCTTTTCATAGTGGTACACCAGTCATTGAACTGGCATATCAGTATCAGTATTAACAGACATGTACGCAAGTCTGATGTTAAGTCAATTTTTTTTATTCCTTGTGCCTACCCTATGCACTATCCAAAATGGCAGCTCAGTCGGTTCAGCTCAGCAGTTTTTGCGCATCTATATGTTACATTATACCTTATTTCCCCCTAAAATTTGTTATTTGCTGTGGAGGATCCGTACCTCATCTAATATAGGCCTGTGGTTTCTTGGATGTGTTTGCCACCTTAAGCAATAAGTTGATTAAGTCAGCATTTTTTTTCAATAATTCATGGTTATTACCAGCAGACACACAGACAGAACAGAAACGGAACTATCAGTAAGAATAGGCTGATTATGCTATATGTGCAAGTATGACACGGCTTAATAAAGCAGCAAAATATACTAATAACTATTTATAAAAATGCTTAAGCTTCTGGGGGGCAGAGCCCCCTACACCTCCCACTGGGACTTTATTCCTGGACCCCACAGTGGACTTCTGTTTTTAGTTGCGCCTCTCGCATGCTGCGAGGCGCGACTTAAGTAGTCACGTTTCTGTCCGTGACAACAAAAATTTGTCACCGGCCAAATCTACCTCCCCCCACAAAATCCAATGTAAGGGGGGTCTAAAATTAATATTTGTTGACCAAATATGGGTTCAAATTTAATAGGCTCATAAGGATTCAGGGTCAAACTTTTGACCATGTGTTGAGAGCTGACGCGCCTCTCCACATTGCTCAGAGGAGGTGTGACCATATACCGCTAGGTATGCTAGTTTTAGACTCTCTAACTTGGCATAGCCATTTTGTGTGTAAAAACATTTGTCAATCATTTACTTATTTATTTTTCTTCTCTGTCTATCCACTGAAAGCAAATGTATTGTGAGTCTTACAAGTAGCTCTGTGATGTTTTGCCAGGAGTTGGGAGTCCAGATCGGCTGTTGGACTCGGGTGAACCTGATTCACAGAACAGACTCTTGTTGCTGCAGCAGAAGATTGCTGAACTGTTGAGCACCAGCTCAGATAATGTTAACATCATTTCAGTGCGTGGCGCTGCTGACGAGCCTGGCAGTGTAGATGTCACTTATGCTGCGCACGGCTCTCCATACTACACGCCCGAGAAACTTGACACAGTAGTGTGGATGAACCGGCAAGATGTAAGCTGTGGTTCATTTTCTTATAAACAAGTATGGAAAGCATTAATTGTCAAATAATGACCTATTGTAACGGTTAATGAAGCCAAGAATTTATGTACTGTTTGTATTTGAAGGATAAATAATGCAAAGAAATCCGTAATTATTTAAAATATGTTCTGGTTGCCTTAATATTGGATATATAGGACTCCCAAATAAGTCCCTAATATTAAGGTTCTTGCATGGTCAGTTAGCAGCATCCGTGCCATTGGCACCATTGTAAGATGCAACAAAACATTTCGTTTGTAAAATAATGTACAAAATGTTAAAACATGAAGCTCAAATATTTTGTATGAATGTTTTTTCATCGTTTGATTTTTGCTGCAGATAAGGCAGTCGACTGGGCTGATGGTAGAGTTGGCTCCTGTTGAACTGTGTCTTGAGGACTATGCCGAGTGCTGGAATGACGGTTGTGTCACGGAGAAAATTGTCAAGAATGATCCAATTCTCATCAATGCAAACACATCCGCATTCGTTGGCATCGACGTGACATTTGTGCGCTCATGTCGACCGTCTGATTTGATGACCTCTGCTGGTCCGTGGTCCGACCCCAAGTGTTCGAAAACTTCCTGTCTTAATGACGGCATCTGCCAGCAGAGCTGGAGTGGATACAAGTATCCAGATTGTTCTTTTTTCTGTTTTTTTACTAATGAAAAATATGCCTTTTAATATGGCACAGAGCCTGGCTGTTTGATTGGACTTTCTAGATCACTGAAGAAGTAAAATACTGGCATTCGAGGGCCAGCGTGAAAAAGAGACGTGCTGCTTTCTTTCGGACACCGGTGACAGATGAAGATGAGACAAAGCCAGTGGGTGTTTTCCTGGTTTGGGTCCGTTCTTTGAGTTTCGTTCAGTGCTTGGACATTGCTGGTCGGATGACATAGTTGCTTATCCTCAGACGTTCTTCAAAGAAAGTGGAAGAAGAAAACTGAGCGGAAACTGGACAACTTTACCTTGTGTAGAATATGGTCATTAAAACTGCGATGGTATTGGTGGTGGTAGCGGTAGAACAGTGTTGTCTGGTATTCGACCGGGTTTATGTTTCCAAGTTGGACCATGAAGTGTTCAGTGTCCAGTAATTACCAATGCAGATCACAGCAAGAAGCAAACCATTGAGGTCGGGTTGCACCATCCATACTTAACTTAAGTAGTCCTTAAATCTCCATTGAAATGCATGAAGATCAAGTACTACTTAAGTTAAGTATGGATGGTGCAATCCGACCTAAGACACAATTGCTTGATAGTAGTTATCCTGAATTTGACAGATCTGATCTGCACTGTGTACAGGTCGAAAAGTTTCTCTATAGTCAGTTGTCAAGTGAATGATAGAGAGTGAAAACAAAAACTTATTTAACTGCAGTGTTGCTAATTGCTTAATAAAGACCTGTGCTTTTTCTTGTTAAATAATGTCTTTATCATACTTTGGCATTTAGTGTAGCTGGTTTAGTGTTGGGACGGACATCCAGCCTGTAGACTACATGTCCACAAGATTTGCTCGGAAGCCCGGCATAATCTGGAGTATCTCTGAAATGCTAGGCTGGTTAATCGAAGGAAGCAGTAGTAGAACTTTAGTAGTGGTAGCAGCAGCAACATTTACTGAAATGTGTGGCGTGCACGACATGCATGTGTTTGTTTGCAGTTGTTCATGCCCAGTCGGTTTTGAAGGTGCACGCTGCCAGCAGACGAAGGTCACATTTACCGGTAACAATGGATATGTGGTACTGAAGTCGCTCGAATCGTATGAGACTGACAAGTTGAGTTTTGAGTTCATGACGACGACGTCCACCGGCAGTCAGCTGATGTTGTATACTGGACCGATCTCGGACCCGCGAACATTGAACGATTTCATGTCCATAGAACTTGTCAGTGGCTATCCACGCCTTCGAATCAGTCTTGGTGATGGCGAAGTGATGATTCCAGAGACACCGCCTTCATTGTCGCTGAGTGATGGCAACTGGCATTCTGTTGAAGTTTTCCGAAATGGAAAGGTTAGCTACAGTACTCTCTCCTTGCATAGCATTGATTATGTTGAGCAAAATGAGTATAACTTACATCATTGAAAAACTTGTACTACCAGCTAGAAAATTGTCCAGTAAGCAGTATGCATATTACTTTATGTTTTTTTTGGAAAATAAAAAAAAATAATACTCCTGAAATTAATTGTTTGATTTATTAATGAATGTTATATTTGTGTGCAGTAATTAATTATGTCATACTAATGAAACACCAGCAGTTTAGGTTTGTATCTTTGAATGTGTTTTTACCATTGTGATCCACAATGAACAGTCAGGTGTTGTTTCTAAAGTGGTTGATGTGACCTCAAGTTTGGGATTTGTAGTTCTGTACTGTTTTCGTATTTTTATTATATAATTTCCTGTCTGTGATTGCAAACTAAATGTCATTTTTCCCGATATCTCTTTCACAGCAAAAGTGTTTTGTGTAAAGTAAAGGACAGATGGTTGATGGGCTGCAAGTAGCGATAGACGGCCGGTACTACTGCATTTGTTGTTAAACAGGAAGTTCGTATGATAGTGGACCACTGCAGTTCGGCAGTTCTTGACGAGACGATTGAAAGTTCCAGCGAAGATCGCAGCAGTTGTGAGTTCCGGGATGTTGTACCTGGCGAGAGATTCCTGTTGGCACCGATGTCAGTTCAGCTTGGTGGACGAATCTCTCCTCGTGCTAGCTATCCTACTGGCTTGACGTCCACTGGGTTCGTTGGCTGCATCAAGAACCTTATACACAATGGCGAGGTACGTTTAACCAGCTGGAGACTGTCTCAGCTGTGACTACACCATCTCCTTTAATACTTTATATGCACGCAGTCACACATTTAAAGTTTCAGCATTAAAGTTGTATTTATGGCAGGAACTTTATTTTGGTGTAGTCCAACATATCTTTGTTTCTTGTACTGCCCATCTGTTTTTGCCGTATATTATTAATGTTCATTCGAAGTTGATTAAAGCAAAACAGCAGCAACTGCAACCATTATATGACCATTACATCGGTTAATCTGCATTAAGTGGCACCCTTACTTAAAAATTGGGGAACAGAGTTTTACTTAGCTGTCTATGTACCTTGGCTAGTTAAAAGTGAAACTAAAATAATATAAAACTTATCTCTTTGCTGTGTGGAGAATACCTCAGGTACTTGTCAGTGCTGATCAAATGAATGCTTCGAGTCGAGCAAGTTCTTCTTATTTATTGGCACGTTTCTTGCCATTTTATTATTTTAGCTGGCCTTTGAAAGTTTTTGTTTAAATATGGAGCAGTTAAAGGTATTTATTAGATGTGCTTAATGTGCAGTGCTTTTGCACTGTTGCTGATATCAAGTTTGCAGAAATCTGCATTAACAACAGTGCAGTTACATGTAACTTAGATTTGATTGTAAAGGATGTGTGAACTGCTGTTGATTAATGTTGTATTTGCTTCATATAATTTTTTAAATCTGATACCTACCTCAGGTATACTTCTTTTATTGCTTTTACAGACACTATTATTAGACATTATAAAAGACATCTGGTGTGCAGTCTCAGTACATTACTGTACAGTTGTATGATCTTCACGTTGGGCCGTCGAGGCTGTACAATGCTGCGGAGGATGGTTGCACCTCGGAGCGTTGCTCGCAGTGCCCAGGCAACAGCACGTGCACTGGAAGCATGAATTCCGGATTGGCACCGACGTGTATCTGTCATCCTGGTCTGCGCGGCGACAACTGTGATGAATGTATGCATCTGCTTCGTACAGATTTCACGGGTTTATAACGTCTCGAGAACAGAAACATTACATTTTTCAGTTGCTCTTATATACCATCTTTTTTTGCAGACTTAGGCTTACTGTAGTCACTGTCTGATGTATCACCGTATCTTAAACAAACCACTTTCATGCTCATTTACTAGAGTACACTTTTTTTACAATGGTAGCAATGTTGATGCATTTTAAAATACATTAATATTGACTGTTGAGTTATATTTTTAACATTTTTTTTATGATAGGGTTTATAATTGTCTAGTATCTCTTTAAAGGCATAATGACCTAGTATATGTTGAAGGATTGATTAATTCATATACCAACCAGACAAATATTTGAAATCCGACACTTTTATAACAGTCGTAATGTAAGGCACTACTGATTTATTTACCCAGGACCACTGTAAACAACTACTGTATAGACAGACGATAGAAATATTAATATGTGGACTGAATGTACTGTACTGGAATATGGGTTACTGAGGTTACTGATAAGCTAGGCATGTCACAGTAAGTGTCACACTGGGTGCATTTCACTGTGCATAGCCTAGGTTTATTTGTGTTTATCTGTGTGTATTTTGTGCTTTTGTTTTTCTTACTGCATATATGTTGTGTTATTGTCAGCACAGTGGGATGGATCTAATGGGATTGAAGCCCAGTCCTTAGGACCTCTCTTCCTTCAGTGTTTGACACTGTTGGTTAGGTCTTCTGACCTATAAAACCCATCCCCGATATGACCTATAATGTGTTTGGTGGGACGTTAAACCTTGCTCAATTCAATTCAAGTCACAGTAAGTGTCATGGTGCACCTTGCATCTCTATTAATGCAGATCTGTGTTGACGGATGCAGTTACAGTGGTCAAGGAGTTTGAGTCGAGAGAGAGCTATGCACTGTGGACACCGCAGTCAAGCTACTCATCTGTGAACAGTTCAAGTCAGAAAGACGCAGAAATAAACGTCGTGTTTCGCACTCGGCAGACTGATGGCATTCTTTTCGTTGCTTCCAGCTTCTCGAGGCTTGAACATACTATCGTTGAGGTTGTTAATTTGCTTTGCACACTGGATCTTGACATACTTGAGTAATCAGATGGGCCATTGAAATAAGGAAGTTTCCAGTAGTGCTACCATCATATAATTTGATAGTACATGTGAAAATTGTCACTTATTGTTTCAGTCGTAAATTTATATGGCACCGAATCACGAAACAACTGATATGCTATGTATGCTATATATTATTTTATAATAAATAAATAAATAAGCTAGTTTTCTCGTAAATGAAAATTTTTAAAATCATGCCAGAAACTGTCAGTGAAATGTGCTGAGTCATAAACACTGTTCAGTAGCAAGTTTTATGCCATACATCTACCTTAAATGTGTTGCTACACTACCTCGTGAAACGTTTTGCACCTCTTTAAATTAATAATGGTCTTTGCATAATCCTTCGTTGACATGAAAGATTGTATATATGTGTTAGATGAATTGTATTTGCTGATTAGATTGTGAACAGTCGACTTCAGTTCCGTTATGATCTCGGCAATGACGACCACACCATCAGTCTTCCTGACGTAGATGTTTCAGATGGAATGAGACACGTAGTGAGAGTTAGTCGCTACGGTAACCATGCAGTGCTGCGACTTGACTCCGGCGAAGGACGTTTCTACACTGAGCGTTGGCCGACGAATGAGCATCGAGCGCTGAGACTACAAGATGCTTCTGCGGGCGGCGAAGTTACTCGTAATGTCTGGACCAATGAGATCAGCACTCACTCAATTATAGACAGTATGTTGCTATTTCTTGCTTCTGACATGCTTCTTTTTCTATGTTATAACCGCGGTTATGTACAGTGAACCTGGGTTAGCCAGTTCCCCCTTTTATCCCCTTTTTCTGGAAGAGGTCCACAGATTTTTACAGATTAAAAGCCCTTCTTGTCACCAACCATTTGTGTCTCCCAGCACTGAAATTCTGTAATCCTGTAATATGCCGAATGGATTGCCAGTTCGGTGAGTTTTGTAAACTGGTTAGGCTTTGCACTGTAGAATAGACTCTTGCATACCGCCATAGCGAATGAGACCGAATATCGGAAAACCGGACAGTTAGATAGTTACAGACAGAAGACAGATGAACAGATAGACGGACGGACGGATCGCGGTATTGCTTTATGCCCCTACCATAGGACGGGTATAATAACTTCGTGAATAGTGAGCGAATGATTCTGTCCAGTTACATCGGTCACACACGAAATGAGCTGGCAGCATCTGGCGACTAAATTGTAAGTAAGCGAAAAAAATCAGTAACAACAAAATTAGTCTTTTCATGCAGCTTTTATTTTCAAGAAAAGAAAGCCAGTAACATGATAACCTTATATAGGTCATGCTCTTCACTTGGACTGGATGGAAGGTAGGCTTTTTCTTGAGAACATCGGTACAGCTTTGACCATACAATTTCTGACACCATTAATGGTGACTTGTGGGTTTCATGGGCATTCAGGCCTGGATTGTCCCAAAATAAGAGCATGTTGTAACTAAAATAATGTATTGTATATTATTTAATGTGAATTTCTGCATCAAATGGATGACATTAGTCAAAGCAGTGCTAATGTATGCTGAAGGATACACATTTGTGAAGCTGCATATACTAACTGTACAGTAGATTTGGCAATATGATGTAATTTTTATAGCAGTAAATTTGAACAAAATTACTTTGTTTTATTTTAGTCACTGATGATGGCTCAGCAGAGACTAAATGATGCAATGCTGTACTCTGGTTACTCTCTTGTTTGTAAGGCAGCAGAGTATTGTGATGAGCATGAGCACGTCTGTCTATCGGCTTTCAGCCTGTCTGTCTGTCTGTCTGTCTGTCTGCTAGCATATCTCTGAAACCATATATCAAAACCAAAGTTTCTGTCTGTGTGTTACCTATGGCCATGGCTCGGTCATCCTCTGCGATATGCTTGGTACTAGATGATGTCCCCTCGATCACACCCACACCATGCATTGTGTGAGTTAATGAATTGTAAGTTTACTGATTGGAACCAAACTATGATAAATCTCACTTATTATGCTGTGTGTTGTAAATGTGTGAAAGCCTCTATAGATTGGGAAAAGGGGAAATGGAAATGGAAGGGAAAGGCAGAGGGGAAAGTGATTGTTGGATGGGAAAAGGGAAAACATGATGTTAGTACAGCTTAAACTGTTTAAAACTCAACCAACTTAAGTTCTAGGAGAGGCCATCTGGCGCCTTTAAAATGCCAAGAAACCTTTCTCCCCATGAACCCCTATCAGGCCTCGCCACTGATGCCCCCAGCCAAGGGCAGCATACATAACTTTGACAGCACTCTGCCACCACCACATACACAGCAGAAATAACAAAACAATTACAAAATAAGTTCATTTTCATTTGGCTTGGCAAGATGGCCAAAAATTGTTTCTTCATTTCATTGCAGCATGCATTGAGGATGTGCGCTATGCTGGAATCCTGTTTCCACTGGATTCAACAGAGTATACATCTCCACCGCTGGTGACCGTTGAAACACGGGCATTAACGGACAACTGTGAGAGCACGGCTTGTGGCAACATTGCTCCGTGTCCCGACGGACAGTATTGCTATGATATGTGGAGGGCAACTGAATGCAGGTACGGCACATATTTTCACAGTTTCTTAGTAACTGCTTTCTAATGCAGTTGTTTTGGGTTGTCGACTGGTGGCAGGGGTGGCGCTACGGAGGGGGCACAGCGTTATAG
>Ga0209782_1000441_pt1 | contig 17927 bp, 10 predicted proteins | sample WorMetmaBAHAMAS1_FD_187390 | JGI IMG/M metagenome (GOLD analysis project Ga0209782, IMG submission 187390) | Marine gutless worms symbiont microbial communities from Max Planck institute for Marine Microbiology, Germany - Inanidrilus... | ecosystem: Host-associated > Annelida > Digestive system...
ATCCCGGGCAGCCGGGAAATGGGATCCCGGGCAGCCGGGAAATGGGATCCCGGGAATGGATTCACTAGCAGATAGTTGCACTACACAAGGTCGTGAATTTGATAATCCTAAACTCTGATAATTAGGAATTTTTTAATTATTGCCCAGGCATGATTCATGCATTTGTAGTTGCACTATTCATGTTCAGCATTTCTTGATGTGTTGTTTATTTCTGTTTGTATCAGTAATGTAGCTACTGTCCAAAAAAAACTGTCAAAAGTGACCTTTGTTACAAAATCATACTCATTATTATCCATGTGGTCTCTGGCATATGAATTGTTCTCTGTAATTTGTATCCAGTTTCATATACCATCTTGTTATCATTCAGGAGTTGATTGTGCATTAAGATTATTATCTGTAATTTTTTGTTGGTCTTTTTGTGATGTATTTTGCACATTGCAGGAGGTGGTAAGTCTGAACATAGATGGACATCAAGTTCAGCTGTTGCCATCAGGACAGCAGAATGTGCTGAATATTGACCCTTCACAGGCGGATTTTATACAGCTTCCGTACTCAGCATCTGACCAGTTTCAGCAGCAACTCACTGCTGTGCAGTTTGTAGAGCAGAGCAGATCGGTATGTAGACGTTATTTTTAGTTTTTACAGTGCTGCTTTAATCATTGAGCAGATGCCATCTAAAACTATGAATTTGTTAAATGAGCAAATAAGTAAAACTAGAAAAGTGTCCTTGATTGGGGATCGAGGTTTCAAACGGAGATCCTAATCCTAACTTGACCTCCTGCATTTCCATAACAGCTATGGTTGTGACCCATACGCGTGCAAAAGATCACGGTCAGAGGTCACTTGGTTCAAAAGTTAGAATTTATGGCATTTTCAGTTAGAATGGAAACAGGTGGACTGACAGATTGTCCAGACAGATGGATGGTGGATGGAGGCAGCCGCATTACCTCCCATGCTAATGCAGTCTGTCAGTAAAAATTTATAAAGCATTTAAGCGTAAATGAACTACAGGTGCTTGCTGATCACAACCATTGTTGAGATACTTATAACTGCAGCGATCCTTGTGGTTGCCATTGCCATTGCATGAAATTCACATCCATGTTATTACTGCAACAACTGCTCGTGCCTAATGCATACCGTGATGCATGCCTTGAAGAGAGTTGCTATTTTCATGGCAGCAATGATGGCAACAATTGTGCCTTGTATTGACTGCATAAATGTGACAATACTTACTGTCGAGCTGTTGCATGTGTTTGTTGCATCTGTTGCACCAAATGTTACCGCTGGAGCTGTTGTGAGACAGCATATGGACGTAAAACCTTAATCAATCAGTCGGCTCCTGAAAATGCCATAAAATGCTGCATGTGCATTTGTGCACACATCCTTTTCTTAGATTGGCATGAAAACTCGTAATTCTGTTGAAATAACTTTTTATATGAAATTTGAACATGTGCCAAATGTTTTCATTGTTTTTGCTGGGCAACATGTAGTCTTTGTGTGACAGTAGTGACTAGTTGACCTGGGTGACAATAATCTTCAGGTTGTATTAAATGTTCATTGCAGAACACAAATCATGCAACAGCAGTGGATGGTGAGCAGACAGCCATGCCAATGCCTTCAGGCATTACTACAACCGTCCTTAGTGACAGGTGCTAGCTTTATATATGTACTTTATTTCACATCAAGTGCATCACAGCAGTACAGTAATTACTGCAATAAAACATAGATAAAAATACTACAGTACACACACACAAAAAGCTAAATGTCAGCAGCATCTACAAGTTATTGCAATAGCTATGGGTTACTGGTTGATCAGCCGTCATCCCGGCAGTGGCAGATGCCCGCATTGATCTTGTTGACGAACTGGCTCTTTGAGAAATAATAATTATTTGCACACTGTATGACCTTATTGTATACAAATTATTATCAAAATTGGTCGATGAGTGTCAAAGATATAGCAAGCCAAAGCAGTGTCATTTTCGAGCATAACTGAGAAGACCAATTTTCGGGGTTCATGATTCCTGAGGTAATGCAGAGACATTAGTTAGGAGAGGTGGGATAACAAATTACCATTTAATAGCTTATTCTTTCAGCAATACCTCTGCCAAAAATTACCAAAATTGGTTGATGTGCATTGAAGTTATAGTGTGCAACGTCAATGTCGTTTTTTTTTGAGTCACAGTGTAGTGTCTGTTAAGTATCGACACTGTGATGATGGAGTCTCCCATCAGAAGGACGTATGAGCTCCGGTCTCTCTCTGCTTCCTGTGTATCTTCATGAGACCAACAAGGCCAGTTCTTGCAGTGAATTATCGGCCACAGTCATCGCAAGTAAAGGGTCTTGTATCTGAGGACTCAGCTGCAGGGATGGACTAACTTGTAGAACCTTTCCGTCGGCTGCGCTTTTCTATGGCAGTGGCAACACAGACTGCTTCCAAGTGTTACACCGCACTGTACTTTCCCCTTAACAGCACTTTCCTGATAAATCTGAGTTAACAGGTTTTGTCTCGTTTTCTTTCATCACTTGTTCAAGAAAAGAACCACTGGGGATAAGTGCAGAGTTTTGTACTTCCTATTAGTTTCCCAAGTAACAGTGTCAAGGCACTGAAGAGAGTGCTGTTGTCACATTTGTGCACAAAATATAGCTTGGCATAAAATCAAACTGTTGCATAGTGGCATAGCTTTGTCATTTTAATGTTCTTCTGAAGTACTGATATTAAATCCCAGTGAGATTACCTTTATTGTAGCTTTAAATACCAGTGTCAGTGGGTAATAGACAGCTGGTCATTGTAGCGTTGTTGATTCGGATGCTGAGGACCCGTCGTGGACACCTTCTCATGAGATTGATCATAACGATGCTGCAAGTGAACCAGTACACGTCAAGAACGTGCTGTTATGTCCTGTATGTGGTCGCTCATTCAAGAAATCCATGCATCTGTCAAAACATATGAAGTCACATTCTGGTTTGTGCACCATTTCTGTTCGTCCTTGTTTATCCCACCCAGCATTCCTGCCTGGTGGGCCGTATGCTCTGCTGCAGGCTGGGCAGGCAACACTCTAGGCTTTGCCGCACATTTTCTAGTTGAAATTGTTTCTTAATAAAAAATAATATTGCATTAATAGTTACACTTTCATTTCAGTCACGTGTACAGTGTGGTGCAGTAAATCATGCTAATTGCCAATGTGAATGAAAAAGTTGCCATTGTAATTACTTCCAAAACTTTGCCAAGTGCTGATCAATTTTTAAAATGACTCAGTAGTAGATTTGTTACTGCAAGTCATAGGCAGTGTTGGTTGACCTTTCTGTACCACATTTTACTTTCATCGGTACAACTTGTTGACCCTGAGACAAAAAACCCAAAAGTCGGCTTCTGACTAATTTATATACCAGCAGTTGCCCTGCCATAAACCCTACCAGCAATAATCATTACTAAAGAAAGTCCACACTGTAAATATGATGCTACCTTGATACTATTAACCGTTCATTGGTGTGTTCATCTTAGTAATAGTAATATAAAAGGTTTGACATATACTGCAAAATAAAGGAGGCGTTATCTTCTGAATGCAGCTGTATGACCTACTCTGGTGATGCTGGTTTATGCTAGGATTTTACTGCATGATGACATAGGTTGTCCAGTACATCACAGTAACTAGAGGAAATTGACAGTGTTTGTTGCTGCCAGGAAGCAGTAACAATCTACTCCAAACTGTTCAAGGAGTTAACACAATTTACTTACTTACTTACAGATAAATGCAAAAATTGGCTGTCAAAGTGATAGTATGTGTACAATGGGTGACTTTGTATTACTTGTACTAAATTTTAAACATGGTTTTAGACCATTTTTTGGTTTAAAACCTAATTAGCCTATAATGCATTCCGTTTTAAGTTTAGTCTAAAACTATACTTCAGACCTAAGTTTGATTTTAGATTGGTTTAAACCGGAGTTAAAATCAAAATTAGTTTTTTAGACCAAAGTTAATCTGAACAATCCAGTTTTTACCAAACTTACATAATGCATTTAGACAAGCCAGATCATCCGCTTAAACTTTACTCTTTAACTCCAGTCTAAAACTGAATCCACTTTTTGAATTAGCATGGTGCCTGGAGAGGTGGTCTCTGTGTTTACGTTTACAGTGGCAACTGGCTGACGTAGCTTAACTTCACTAATTTGCCGGATGTGTGCATCGTATTTCGTTGGCATTTGTACCTTAGTTTATTTGGTACATCTACAAACAAGTGGAAAGACAGAAATTGCAACTGCAGTCTGCAAGTGCCAGTATCAGCTTCTCTTGTCTTCAAAACTCTGGCTAAGTTTAAAACCAAAGTTAATCTGAACTTTGCTTTAAAACCGAATTTTGGGGGTTCAGTTTAGACGTCGGTCTAGAACCAAGTTTAAAACGTAGTTTAAGCAGAAAGATAGTGTCACCCAATGTGTATGTGAATTGAAGGTTGTAGATATGAGTGCATGGAGTGCCAGCGGTCATTTGGATCAGTAAGTCAGTTGATGGCGCACGCAAAAGCCCACTCTGGCGGCGTGAACTTTTCCTGTACCAAGTGCCCTGCGAGCTTCAGTACGAACAGTTCACTGCAGCGACACATGCTTACACACTCGACTGAACACCAGTGCCCACTGTGCCCGGAGTCATTCCACTCTCTACAGCTCGTAGAACAACACATCAGAGTGCAGCATAGTCACACTGGCAGTGAAGGTATCATACAGATGCAGATACAGATATTTATTGACGTTCTTGCAGCTTAAAGCCGAATAACTTAATAAAATGAGGAAAGTAACAATTAACGCACACTTGGGTTGATTTCGTCTGTTAGATACAATATTAGTCATAGTCATTCTGTATTAGTTACTGCAGTCATCGTGGGCGACATTACCACTGAAAACTAAGTAAGTAATCACATTAATAAAGCACCACTAGTCACGTGGTTGTGTGACTTTACCTTTGGTGTAAACAGCCTTTGTTATGCAGACTGCTTAGTGCTGACTGCTGAGGTTGCACTGTGTTCGACTCCATCCAGCAAGATTACTGAAATCTAGATAGGGCTCTTGCAGACCTCGGTATGTTTGATTGTGATAACCTTACATAGCTTCTGAAGCTGTAAGATGTTTGTCCCCACACACAATGTGATACCATGTCATCTATGTCGTACAGCACTTTTGTAGGAAATAAAGGGATGTCTGTTTGTCTTTCCCAGAAGCTGAACACAGTGGGTCATCCAGTCATATGTATATGCATAACAGTCAAGTGCCTAAAGTGAGTTTTGAATGGCCAATTAAAAGGTCCACTATCGTCTGTAGATAGTGCTGTTTTAACCCCATAACAAGCACATAAAACCTTTTTGTCTGGTCATGCCCCTGATGGGTAATTTCTAGATAGATAGATAGATAGATAGATAGATAAAATAATTTATATAGCGCCTATTATTCAAAGGAGTCACTAGGCCCTTAATTCTAAACGCCGATGCATGTAGAATGCATTCATAGCCTGGGGCAACTCCATGTGCTTCTCTTTCAGCCTAGCACAGTTGGCGGTTTAGCGCTGTGGTGGCGTCGTTCGTCGTACGAACGAAGTTGCTCAATGTTGAGCCCGGTTAGTACTGGGATGGGTGACTGTCTTCGGGCGGGTATATCACCTTGGTATGTAACCAAGCCAACTAGGACACTGAGCCTTGCATCCCTCTGGGGTCGCTAAATCGAGTACCAGCCTTTATTGGCTGAGGTAAAGGCGGGAATGTCACCTCTGCCGGGTGGCAGGTAACACCGTGTGATCCCATATGGCACGTGAGTTCCCGTAGCGGTGCAGTGCTTGTAGCACAAACTGCTATACGCTTCCTTACATTGATAATAGCACTTACTAAATACCATAGGCGGCAGAAGTATCTAAAAAGTGGGTGGGCCAGTCACGCATGTCTTCAGCTTTCAGTTTGACAGGTGGGTATACCACAGACTGAGGATATGTTGGATCACCGTAGTTTTAACAGTGTGTATTAGAAAGAGGAAAACACCTTCAGTAAATGGCTTTGTTGCCATAAACAGCTTTGCAGCCATAATTTAATATTTTTTTAAAATAATTTTTAATTCATCATTTTTTACATTTGTTGTTGCATTGATTACTTTTTAAAGGATTTTTTCCTGGTAATCAGTTCTCACTGTATATTATTTGTAACTGAACACGGCACTGTGTTACGTTTGCTCATGCCATGTTGATCTTGTTTGTAGAAACTGTTCTGATTGGTGTTCCTGAGTCCGATAGATTTACGTTACAGTTGTTGGGTTTAAACTCGACTATGGTGGGTGGAGACGATGAATCTCAGGCTCCAGGAAACTCGGATGCTTTGAACTCATCAACATCAGAGCCAAATGTGACAATTGGGAGCAGAAACATGGCGCATTATTCGTCAAAGGGTCGTGGCCATCGTGGTGCCAAGTATGCAAACCGATGTTCGATGTGTGGTAAAAGCTTCAAGAAGCCGAGTGATCTGACTCGACATGTTCGTATTCACACGGGAGAGAAACCGTTCCGCTGTGAACTATGTGCACGCGAGTTCACCGTAAAGTCCACACTCGACAGTCACCGCAAGACTCATGGCCCCGGTATGTTCTGTTGTAGTAAATCCTTGAACTAGCTTTATAACACTATCTGTTTTTTCTTGGTTTGCATTTTTGTTTGATTTGTTCCGTTGCCATCAACTTATTGGCATACCTATATGGTGCATTTTCTGTTATTTTTACATCAGAATTGCAATTTAGTTACTGGTTCACTTAGAAAACTGTATTTTTAGTTCAATTGGTTGTAATTTTTAAACCATAGAAAATATTGTAACAAAATTTGCTGTGTAAGTGGCGTGAATCCTTTTTTAGTGAAAGCTGTAAATTTGGTGAAAAAATCTGTTTAAGTAACGGAGATAATAAATTTTCGCTAAGGAATTGTTTTTTATTGGCGCACCCTGTAGATATAAAGGAGTTACAGCCATCAACCGCTAGGCCAAACTGCCACTATTAGGCTTTTTGGTAACCCATTTTCTAATTTAAAATGTTTCAAAATATTGCAGCGAAGAAGACATGCCGGTGCAGCACATGTGGCTCGCTGTTTGCGACGAAGGGCAGCCTGACTGTTCACATGCGACTGCACACCGGTGCTAGGCCGTTTCGTTGTCCTCACTGTGACTTGACCTTCCGCACGTCAGGTCATCGCAAAAGTCACGTTGTACAGCATTTCAAGGACACGACTGCACGGCCAAGAAAGACACCAAAGACGCAGAAGAGCAGCCGCTACGAGATGGTCGGTGTGGATAACCTTGATAGTGCAGCTGTCAATCAAGTTGACATTAGCGAAGTGGTGAGCAGTACAGATGCTGCTGGTGAAAGCAAGCAGGTTATCAATATCGACCAAACTCTTCTGCAGACGCAGAGCGTCGTGCCGCTGTCGTTGTCAATAACGGATGTGTTTGGAAATGCAGCCAGCAATGACATTGCCATGCAGCTGCTGCAGGGTGGCATTCAGCTACAGGTAGCCGGCCAACAGGCCATTCTTACTGGTGTCGACAATGGCAGTGGGATTATCTCACAGCCCATTCAGCTTGACGCGTCGTTACTTCAGCAGCTTCAGCAAGGAAATGTGAACTTGTGCGTTGATCAGAATGTCGAAAAGCACAACGGCTCCAACACAGTCGTTGCCGGTGTAGTTGCTAGCACAGCATCTAGCAATCTACCCGATGCAGTTGCACCAAACTTGATTATAAAGTCCGGCATTGATCCTGAGTTAACAGTTATCCAGTCTGATTTTGCCAACAAGGGACTGAACTTGGACCTACAAGGAATTGGTACAGCAGTTGTTACTGAGAATCTGTTGGAGCAGTTTCATCCGCAGATATCATCATCCAATCATAAACTAATGTCTGTGACATACGGAGGAGACACGGACGAGGCTGATGATGGTGACAATGTCGCAGGTTTTGAGTGTGCCAATGTATCGTTAATGCTTGGACCTAGGCTTATGCCAACTTCAGCCGCAGATGAACAGCCGCAGCAGGAAGAACGAAACCACCGTTGTGGAGTAAGATCTGTTACTTCGACTTACGTATTCATGTTTTTGTTATTGCCACATAGTACATTATGCCACAGATATATGATGATCATTTACCTATTCTTAGGCAATACTAAGACAACTTATACAAAGTTTAGACTTAGCTCACCATGGCTGTAGTGTGCAGCCTTAGATCCAGAACTGGCTAGACCCCTTTCATGGAGGCTGGTGTTGTTGAAGACAGAGTCTGTGGTTTCTGCCACAACCACTGATCCAGTAATTCTACAAGGGCCTGAGGAAGGTCCACTGTCCTCTGACCAGAGTCCAAAGGCAACTGAGCTAGGCGAATGTGACAGTCCCATCCGTCGTTTCCTCCTAGTGGAACCCAGCAGTTGCAGTAAACTACTAGAGGCTGCAAACTCAATGGGGGCTTCCCTGAGGGCCCCTTCGGTCAACTTTCTGCAGGAAGTCCTTGTAATTGGTGTTAAGGGCAGTCATGAGGTGGACCTTGGAGTAGAGGGTTTAGTCAGGTATGTAGTCCAACCAATGACAACCCGCATCAAAAGTGGGGATCCTGCAATAGGAACCCTAGTTCAATAATTACTGTCTAGTACGCATTATTAGACCACTTCGCAGATATAGCATAAGCGGCCTGCAGCTCGAGTTCTGTGTTCATTCTGTCTGTCTGTCCGTCCATCTGAAGGTAATGACTGCTAGTTGTTAAAAACAGCTGACTAAATTGAGATGTCGGAGATGAGATAGGCGTGTCTAAATGGGCTGCTGTATGCTCTATACTACCTGTCACTTAATCTGCTATTCAGAGAGCTATTACTGGGTTTCAAAGTCATGGAACTAGTGCCTACCTTTGTGGATGTGCTATAGTAAACAACTTGCTTCTTTGATGAGAAAGTAATTAAGTGTGTGGCTTATTTGTCCACCAGCCTGTTTAGATCTTCACAAAAATGTTGGCAATTTATTGTCAAGACCGGTTTTTTGAAAGTCAGTGTGAATAGTGTTGTTCATCATTTAAACCACAGTTTAACCACATTTAAACCGCAGTTACATCAGTGTAGCTAGCCATAAACTGCAATGTGCATGTTGTTTAGATTTGCAGTTTGAAAATTAGCTTAAGTTGGTTTACAGATACTTTAGTTACTACCCATTGAACTGACTGAATAAAACTGCATAAAAACTACCGTTGAAAAGACATGTAAGCTTTCGACACAAATCTGAGTAAACAGGACATGCAGATTCTGCATCTCACGTAGGCCTATATTTAAGTGCTAAAATGTTGTTCTATCATACTTTAAAAAAGTTATTGTATTGTGAGCAATAATTGCACTGTTGCACTGATCACTGGCATTGTTAGGAGTGTGGCAAAGCATTCAAAAGGCAAGGCCACCTTAGCGAGCATATGATAACGCATACTGGCAACAAAGACAGTACAGCTACTCGCAGTAAGCAATTAGCCCATACTTGTCAACAGTGTTCAAAATCATTCTGTAAACGAAGTCAGCTGGAACGGCACATCCGAATACATACAGGTAATAATACTTGTTGACTTCTAGATTAATTTATTATAATGTTATAAATATGCATTTGATCTGTACTGTCGTGAAAATGTATTCATTGTGGATTAATTTGCATCATTGTTTTTTTCTCAGAATGTGTTTTCAAATACATCAAATTCCAGTTTTGTTTCTCTGATGTTGTGACTGTATTACAGTGGGAATAGCCCATTCTCGACCACCACAGAACCGACATCCCTTAACTGATAGCCAACAAATTTTGCATGGGTGATTATATCTGCCGCCCCACCCCAATACCAAATTTGGTGCACATCCGTCCATGCGGGCTTGTGGGCAAATTGGTGAAATATAACAGTTATTTATTTATTTACTTATACTTTTTTGGGAACTTACCTACAGACCTACAGGTCACACCAGTCGGCGGATTTTTGCGCTTGATGGCTGAAACAATGTGGACTAATGCAAGTCTGTGCCTTTTGGGGTTTTGTTGATATTGCACCCCGTTAAGGGGTCAAATTGCCCAAAGCCCCAATTTTGGAAGTGAATAGGCATTTTCAACACAATTGCACCAAATATTAATACTTCCATATTATCGAAACTACTGCATTAGTTGTAATTAAATTTTGCACAATGATAGTAACCACCAAGTACTCTGTGTGGGTGGTCCAAATGTGCCCCAAACAAATCTTAACTTGAAATGCACATGAGAAAGCATCGTGGCGAACGGCCTCACAAGTGTTCCTTATGGCTGCCATCTGGAAAAATAGTAAAATCGCGATATCTCCACAATTGATTGAATGTTTTTCGCAAAATTCAGCAGCGTGATGTGTCTCGTCCCTCCGGACCCCATCAGGCAATAAAATTATGCAGTTTTTAAAATCCAAGATGGTGACATATGCCATCTTGAAAATCAAAAAAAATTGGTTACTGCAAAGAAAAGAAAATCAGTTTTTCATGAGGTTAAGCAGTTGAAAAGAAAGAAAAGCTGCTGTAAACAGACAGTCACTGTTTAATTAAAATAATGCTGAAACAGTTATCAGTGACCATTTACAAATACTTTAAATGCCAGAGTTGTATAAATAGGTCTTTGAATTGCGGGAAAAAGGTGCTGGAAAGTAGTGTCATCGTTACAGATTTTTTCTTATAAACTTGTCGGAACCGTAATCGATTTAGGTACGTGCATTGGCTTCGTATTGCTGTGACAGGTGAGCGACCGTTTGTTTGTACGGAATGTGGCCGAGCTTTTAATCAGAAGAATGCACTTGAAACGCACATGAGAAAGCATCGTGGTGAACGTCCTCACAAGTGCTGCTTCTGCTCGATGGCCTTCACACAGAAGGGAAATCTTAACACACACGTAAAGCGTGCACACCGGAGTGAAGTCACACCAGACACTGAACAGCAGTCAGTAGCTGCAGATACAGCCAACCAAACATTTACTTTGCTTACAGTTAATGGTGAACAGTCGTCTGCAGATAGGACTAGTAAAATGGACGGTGATATGCCGTTTTTGTAGTCTTTCAAATCTGCACTCTTGATTGCATACATGTAATTACAACTTCTTGACCTGAAACTAGCTACACGTAGTGCCATAGTAGTAACAACTGTAAGTTGTTTTTGTATTGCTGGCTGTGATAATTGGTGCTATTGTGTATAATTTAATGCATTTTTGACTATGGCAACGTGTCAGTGTCACATTAAATCTGTATTAGCAATGAGGTGAACTGTATAGGACTGTGATCAACAATGAGTAGGATGTTATATTGTAGAATGTGGCTTAAAGCACTGCTTTTGTTAAGTATCGATAGTTGTTTTCCCAAAATCATACGAAACAATTGTTGTATGTCGATTGCTGTGTGTGTAAAACTTTTAACTTATAATTTTTGGTGTGTTGTGGACTGTTCCTGCAATTGGACAAACACAGTAACTGTCATTGAGTGGTCAGTCAGTCGATTACAGTGACTGATATTCAGTGCCAGATTAACAAGTACTTAATGATGTTCTTTGCTCAGTGACATCAGCTGATTGTTTCATTGGCATTTTTTTAATTGGAATTATGTTTCAGATGATACAGTTTGGAACTACTAGACTGAATTCATAAATTTCTTCACCTTTTCAGATACTTAGTCGTTGTTGTCATAACAGGACTGTGTCAGTTTATTGTAATTCCCTGTTATTGCTTCTTTAGCCGGTACTCCAAATGGGCATGCATGACGTTTGACAGTTAACTGGAAGTAGCAAATCCGTGCAATTGATTGTTATATGACAGTCCCCAAGGACACTGCTCATCATGTTTAATATAAGTATTTCTTCACAACTGACCAGAGTCGAGCATTTAATATAGTGTAGGAAAGCAAAAGCCTTGTGCAGAAAAATTTCAAAATGTTTAATCTAATCCTATTGTCATGCAGTCCTTGGGTAATCTAAAATTTTAGCAAATAATTGGGTTACACCAGCACCTGCAGTTAGCGTTAAAAGATACGTTAAAAACTGTAAAATCACCACTTTTAAAAATTAAATTTGCATTCCCTTAAATTAATAACATCAAAATTTGGATACATTGTAGTTCATTGTCTGAAGGTTTACCATAAAAATTTGGGAACTAACTTCATCCAGTCCTGAAATATTAACCTTTCAACCGAGCTGATTTTGTACGAGTTAAATATTATTAACTTCGCCATTCAGGAACCAAACCTTTTCAAAATTGGGATACCAGGAGATTGGTCCCAGGCAAGTGCATGCCATGTTTCATATTTCTACCTTAAACCATTTCCAAATTATGGCCTCGGAAAGATCTCCCATTAGGTGTCACAGATGCAATGAAAATTCAATACTGGCCTCAGTCATTGAGAGATAGTAGTCAGCAGTACCTGGTACTGGTGCTGATGAAGGGTCAAGCCCACACACTTATACTTACTTATATCTTCTGTGTCTTCATCACCGCTGTTGACTTAGACCCCTTTCCTCCTTCCCCACTCAGCAGTGAAGGTAACTAATCAACTGACTCTTCGTGGGAAGTCCCTTCATACTTGAAAACTACTTTGTACTCTGTGGCTTCCTATTATTAAGCGAGTTAAAACCTATTCGAGCAATTGATTCGATCTAACTGGCCTAGTGTCTTTGTGGTCTTAATAATAATCCGACACCAGAGAGCCAACTTGGCTTATCATTTACCTATTCTTAGGCAATACTAAGACAAGTTATACAAATTCTAGACTTACCTCAACATGGCTGAATGGTACAAACTTAGATCCAGAACTGGCTAGACCCCTTCCATGGAGGCTGGTGTTGTTGAAGACAGTGTCTGTGGTCTCTGCGACAACCATTGTTCCAGTAATTCTTTTATATGTCCAAAATTTCAGACAAAAGACTGTTGAATTATAGCAGTTTATGTTGGGGTCCAGTTTTATCAGGACAGTGTGTAGATACATGTACTTTCAAAAATCACTACTGGCACACTGTCAGTTTTTCCTAGTTTGTATAATTACACAACAGTCTGTTATATTTGTGAAACTGTTAGCTTATTTAACTTGTAAGTTATAGTTAATATACGTATTATCACATAAAAACCACAGTGAAATCGAAATGAAGCGAAACTGATGCTCATGTTGTTAAAAACCATTGTCTACACACACTGAACTGTAATAATGCACAGCTGAAACAGTACCTATCACAAACCTGTGCACAATATACAGTAACCTGCTGAATGCACTGTTAAATAGTCTAACTAATCATCACACACACATGTGAAGTATTAACTGCTGTCAGTTCGGAATGATGGCACAGTTTAGTATTCATAGAGCTTGCACTTGTAAATTTCTTTGTCTGGACACTCTCTGTTCTTGCTGTAGTAATAGAAGCAACCATCACGTCTCTCCAGCTTCTTGATATAATTATTGTCTGGCCAGCGAACAACCTGAAGTGAAGGAAAACATCAGGCTTCCGTTATATGCAGCTGTGCATATACATGTACTGTATATTTTATCATTGAAGTAGTAGCTGCAAAATTGTTATCACTGATATTACCCTGACAATGGAGATTGACAGTGATGGTCAAACTAGCTGTTCTGTCAGTCTTGCTGTCAAGTGTTGGCATATACAGGGTGGGCCAAAAAACGCACTGTTTTCGAGAGTTGATAACTTTGCGACGGTTAATGGGAGAACGGCATGTGATATGTCAAAAGTTTCAGAATTTTGTCTAGAAATATATACAACATGCATGTCAGTGCATTTATATATTTGCCTAATTTGCATAAATATTCACTGCACGTGAAATTATGCTAAATTTCCCAAAAAGCATAAATTTTATCCAATTTTTAACAGCCATTTGTGCAGACAAGAGCTAAAATGAACAGTGACTTCTGAGTGTGATCACATAAGCTGCTGAAACAAGGATTATTGCTAGACATTCGCTGTTTGTCAAAAGATAACTTCCTGTTTCAGCAGGACGTAGCACCGGCACACCATTCACGTTACACTGTTCTTTACCTGCGCTCCTATGTACCGGAGTTCATTGAACTGGAAAACTGGCCTTCAATAGTCTGGATAGAAATCCTATGGATTATTCTGCATGGAGAGCATTGCAACAGATAGTGTAATCATCACAAAATTTCAGACACTGACCAGCTGAAACGCATTATAATTAACTGTTGGACTCAGCTAAGCCAGGATACATTGAACCGAGTGATCAGTTAGCTGCCAAAAAGACTAATGATGGTTATCAAGGCAAAGGGTGCCCATGCTGAATTTCGTCTGGACAAATTCTGTGTGCAGATGATCGCAGGTGTATGTTTGAGTTAAAAATTGGGTAAAAACTAAAATCCATGCATTTATCAAATTCTGCATAATTTCACGTGTAGTCTAGGTTTTATGCAAACTAAGCGAAGAATATGAAAGTGTTATACTTTTTTTCTAGACAAAATTCTGAAACTTGACATATTGCACGCCTTTTTTCCATTAACCGTCACAAAGTTATCAACTCTCAAAAACAGTCTGCTTTTTGGCCCACTCTGTATATACTAATCTTGTTCCCATCAGTAGCAATATTGATATAAAAACAGCTTTCTCTAGGTGGCTGGATACCTTCAACTAGCTGATGCTTGTTTCACATAGACATACACAGGGTACCGTAACACATTCTACACTATGTCTCCAAAAAAGTATACCACCTTGAACAACCAGCGATAATTTTAGCAGTAGCTGCCCAATTACGGTAATTTTTGGTACAAATATTACTGACAGAATATGCGATCAAAAGGTGATTGGGGGAATCACAAAGTTAGCAATAAAGAAATGTGTTTTGGAGAATAAACAAGTTAATCTCGCTTTATTTCTCCATAATTCTTTTTTGCTGTTATGAGAAGCTCATAAGGTGTTCAAAATGTTGCATATCTTCATGCATGCATGCTGTCAGTCGCTTTCTCTTCAACGCACATCAACCGATGTTAATGATTTTTGGCAAAGATGTTGCTGAGACAGTAAAATATTGAATGGTCATTTGATATCCCACCTTTCCTGACTAATGTATCTGCACTATATGGGAACATGAACCCTGGAAATTGGGTCTTTTCAGTCATTCTGTATGTGTCCCAAAAATGACATTGCTTTGGTTTGCTATATCTTCGAAATTTATCAACCAATTCTGATGTTTTGTAAACAGTATATTTGTACTATTATTGTAGGCACTGTCTACAAGTTGTCTACAAGTACAGTGTGCAAATATTATTTCTCGCCTATACATTTTGTGTAACACCAGTTCGTTAACAATATCAGTGTCATCAGCTGTGTGTGTGCTGCATCATCTGCCACTACCAGAATGACTGTCAACCGACCCAGTAACCCATAGCTTTTGCAACAACTTGTAGACAGTGCCTATGTTCCAACCTATGCTGGGAACTCGCTGACTAAATGCTTAGCCATTTAACTGGAACAAATTTTTAATCAGAATCTTATCTGCCTCAGTAAACAGCATGCTTACAAACAACCAGTAATGTCAAAAAGCATCATTTCTGCCCTCGTAATCTCACAGCAAATAAAGGAAGTGATAGCAAAGAGACATAAGAAATTAAATAGGTCTATGATAGCTGAAACTACGTAGGTATTACCTGCCAAAAATTATTAAAATTGGTTGATGAATGTCAAAGATATAGCAAGCCAAACCAGCATCATTTTGGTATGCAGCAAAACTGAAGAGACCCAATTTTCGGGCTTTATGTTTCCTCATGTAGTGCAGAGACATTAGTCAGGAGAGGTGGGATAACAAATCACCATTTGATAGTACTCTCTCAGCAAAAGCCTTGCCAAAAATTATCAAAATGGTTGATGTGCATTGAAGTTACAGTGTGCTACAGCAGTGTCATTTTTTGAATGCAGAGAACATGAGCTAACTGAGCTTACAATATGACCTGTTTCAGTAAACAAGTGGTACTCTAGAACATGTATATTTATGAAGTACCTCTGTCTTTTTTACAGATATATACTCTCTTTCATCTCGATAACCAGCAAGTTGAAATCGATATGCTTCCTCCACTTCTTCACTCCACACCTTTGGTCTTGTCATCGACTTAGGTTTTGCATCGTCTGCTTCCTCTGCTTTGTTTGTTGCCTTCAATGATAACAAATGCTGGGTAACAGTCCATTAATCTGTTAATCATTAAAGACTTAACTCATAGTAAGTAGTAAGTAAGTTTTATTGGTCATTAACAAGGTTTATTAGTCCACTAATTCATAAGGATGATGGTAAAGATGCATTCATGGGAAGTCTCGAGACAATGTCTCAAGATAGACAGTCTTGTCACGAGACACTATTTTCGCTGTCTTGGTCTTGACGGTCACTGTCCCAGTCTTGGTCTTGCACTTAGGTAAGTGTCTTGGGATATTGAGACCAATACAATATAGCTCAGAACATCTAGTGGCTAATGAGATATATCAAATATGACTCATTTCCACTTGGTTTATGTGCAGCGACTTTGTCACAGATTTATTTTCAACGACTTGTGAATGGCTGATTTGTTCAGTCCTTGAGCATGAGATTTGAACACAAACATCACTCAAAATAGTAGAAATATATTTAAGATGTTATGGGATCTTTCATGCTGACTTTACTAAACATTTGCCATCGAAAATATTTGTGAAAATTGCCTAGCATTTGATGAAGTTATGGGCAAAGTACCGGTATGCATCTTTTTTACTTTTTCCATGAAACAAGCAAATTTGCTCTCGCAAAAACAGATCATGCACCAGTGGCAATGGTCAGTTAAGTGATGCAAAAGGTATAATAAGTAAAGTTGCAATCTGAAAGGTTTATGCTAGGTAAAGATCACTCAGGTTATGATACTGAAAATAGCATTAGCAATATCTATTAACCATGTCTTATTATAATGTTGCTCAGTCTCAATATCTCTTACATAAACAACTATCAAACTGCTGATAGCAGCAAGAAGGTGAAGCTATTTATGAATGTGACAGTGGTGTAACTAAGGAATGGCAGATGGGGTCAGTTGCCGCTGGGTGCAAAACAGCCTCACCAAAATATTTTATGATTACTGACCACAAAATTGAGTTAGGTACAGTTACCTGTAATAAGCCAGTAATATATTGCAACAAACTTTCTTATCAGTATGATAGTTTTTTTATGTTAGTACTAGTTTTTGTGTTTGATGTTTTTATTTAGGTTTTATGCTTATTTTAGAATTGAAGAAATCTATTATGGTGGTAAATGACGCCGCAATAAGTGGGCAAAAACACTAAAGTGGCGGTAAATCAATATGGTGCGTAACTTCGAATCTGTGTTAACATACAAGTCTTGCAACTTTGGTCTTTGGAAGAAAGATGGTAATAGATAATACCTGATTGAGTATACAAAATGATGCATGGTTTCACTGATGTTCCTGGTTCATTTTTCCACATTAGCAATGACAGTACCTCACATGGCCACAATTTGGAGCTAGTTAAATCACATTGCCATACTGACTCAAGATTGTATTTCTTTTCCTCGCGTGTTGTTAACTGTTGAAACAGCTTAACCTAGAAGATAGTTGAAGCACAGTCAGTTAATGGTTTCAAGAGGCATTTGGATAGTCTGCATTCAAAAAGATATGTTTCTTTATGGACTCTATGTCCGCTAACCCTATTTGCTGCTGATTTTGATACATATTTGGATGTCTGAATTGACCTGATGCTAGGTTGGAGCAGCCACATCCGGTGAGCATAATATAGCCTGATATGGTGATGGCAGTTGTTCAAAACAACAATCATCATGATAATTGACCAGTTAAAAAAGGTAGCATGCTTCAAAGTGCAGATGAAGTTATACAGTGTGTCAGTTTTGTACTGCATATTAACCGCCACTTCATAGTGT
>Ga0209782_1000442_pt1 | contig 17840 bp, 7 predicted proteins | sample WorMetmaBAHAMAS1_FD_187390 | JGI IMG/M metagenome (GOLD analysis project Ga0209782, IMG submission 187390) | Marine gutless worms symbiont microbial communities from Max Planck institute for Marine Microbiology, Germany - Inanidrilus... | ecosystem: Host-associated > Annelida > Digestive system >...
ACTATAGGCAGCCACATTTGTTGGTGATCTATGGCAGCTTCTTGTTGGCTGGTAGATGGGGGCTCCATCTTGTCTTGCATGCAGCATCCATCTGTACTGCACATTAAAATCGCTCTATGGATAGTTCTGTGGCATAACTTCTTCCTCCCTGGGATTATGCGTCTGCTTATTCTAACAGATTATGGCTCCACAACTGTTCCATCTAGACCCAATGTCACTATATATCACTAAAAGGAAGTCACAGTCACACCGTGCATGTCTCAGAAATGGTGCCAGTTACATGTTGGATCAATACAGAACACTAACAGGAAATCACATGCAGCGAATCGAATGGCACAATATGCGGGTGCCTACAGCTACTGGAAGTGTCCAATATTGCTTTTTTATACATTCAAATTCGACCCTCAGTATCTCCAACGGCTTGCAAGTCGCACTATCTCAGCATATGCCAAGCTTTTTAGCTAGCAATATTAATAAGTCACCAGCTAGTTTTCATTACTGCACTGTAAAAGGCAAACTTATTTTCTGGATTAACTCTTAATTCATATCAATTTTAACGAGTTAGTTAACCATCAAAGTTTACCTTCAGAGTTCATGGTAAAATGTAATATACATGTCGACAGATAACAGGTGAATTAACGAGCTTACCTGTTGGTAAGTCTCTAAACCGATACTGACGAGAATGCAGGTGGTTAATTCGAGACTCACTTTCATGTCCAAATGGTGAATATATATCTACAAACCAGATCACCTCTGATTTGAAAAAAAAACTACATATTCTAAAGTTATTTCCACCAAATAAATGATAACTGCAACTACAAAATCCAATGAAATAGAAAGGAGAGTAATGATATTCATTAGTGATGATCAGCAGCCAAAAACCGACAATCTTAACATGTAGGAAAACTTTACTTTTACTTTACTTTACTTTAGTTATTTGTTTACTAAAAATAACTGCTCATTGGCATATTACATTGTTCAAACTGCAAAAAACTGGAGCACACGTACCACTCAGTACTAAAATTAAGTTTAAAAAAAGAGACTTGAAGACGACATTGAAAAACTAGTCAAAAACAGATCCAGTTTGTACATTATGTATTTCCGATTTTATGGATGACATCACTTTTTCCAATAGGGCCTGTCAGTAAATAAAGAATATTTATCCCAGATCCACCTTTACTCGATGTTTGGGGAACTTCCGGTGTTAAGCAATACGGTTCTAATCATAACAGTTTGCGTGAAAGTTGCAAATTCTACATTTTTAGTCACAAATAAAAGGACAAAGTTGGCTGAGTTATCGAGGTATTATTTATACAATTGTTTTGTAAGGTAATTTTAGATTGTTGAAGACTAACCATAACATAATGCATTAAATGTTGCATTGACGCCTGTACTAAGCTTACCGTTTTTCACCGGAAACAGAAATAACATAGATATATTCTTATATAACTGACGTGCCCTATGGTGCACCATGTGTTCCCTAAGCAGTGTGAAGATAGTGTACAGAATTCCTCAGTAGCAGTCACGGGGTTGCTACCGCATGGGGTCAACATTGCTATCCCCAACAGCCTCGTTAATATTTGCAGTGTGAACATTAACTCGAGCTAGATTTTGACCTAAAATGTGTAAACAGGGATTTGCACATGGACTCTGTGTACATCGCTGATATGAGTAAAGGTACAGTTCCACGAACCCATAACAGATTTGGTGACAGAAGCTTTGCTGTTGCAGAGCCTCGTTTGTGGAACAGTTTACAGTTAAGCCTGCGAAAGATTTCTAGCTATGGACAGTTCAGGCGATATCTGAAAAATCATTTATTTGGGATTTGAGAAATCACAGTGCAGTGTGATGCATGATATCCCACGTTATATAAATATTCTTACTTACATACTTACAAAGTATAGTAGTTTGCAACAAGTTACCCTCACCGCAATGGGAACTTATGTGCCATAAGGGATCACACAGTGTTATCTGCCACCAGCACCGGATTTAGCCTGAACTGGGCCCCGTTCAGAAAAAAATGTGGGGGCTTTTTGGGGCCCCCATTATTTTTTTTATACCTGAATACCATAACCGTTTATAGTATCCTAGTTGCCCGACTGTATTACCATGCAGCGATAGTTATTATCGACATTGTTAGGAACCCATGCTGTAATGTACACTACTACTGCAACTCGGCATAATTTCCATTTTCGGGTGTTGAAACTGACACCAACACATTATGACGACGTCACGAATGACGGGGGCAACTTCTGTGTAAGTAGGAAGTAAGCATTAATTGCCGCGTCAATCGCCATGACAACGCTAGAGTTTGAACACAAAATGATTTTCTGCGGGTTTCCAAAAAATTATTGCCCTTTTGTGGGCCCCTTTTTGTGGGGGCCCCTGTTCGGCCAAACATGCTAAACATGCCTAAATCCGCCTCTGTCTGCCTCCTGGCGGTCCAGCCTTTACCCCAGCCAAGTAAAGCTGGTACTAGATTCAATGATCCTGGAGGGATGCAAGGCTGAGTTAACCAAGTTGGCTTGGTTACATACCGAGGTGGCGTGCCCGGCTGAAGACGTGGTCACACATCCCAGTACTAAGCTAGTTTAATGTAGAGTAACTTCGTTCATGTGACGAATGATGCTACCACTATGCCAAACTACTACTACTATTACTACAAATGTCAAGATTATGGTGACACCATCACAAAAAAGTTGCAGGGCACCTTACACAAATCAAGACTTAAAACACGTGTCCGAGTTCGTCACCAGGGTAACCTTGTACAGAAGAACATACCTGTGGATGGTCTGAGAGTATTTTCCTGAGCCTGAATCAGCGCTGTTGCTAGCGCCGCTTGGCAGATGATGTCGCCGGGTGTTGTTCGCCGTGGAAACAGTTCATCGTTGTGCTGTGCAATGAAGCCGGTGTGGACACGACCAGCCTCGAACTCGCGGTGCCCAGCCAGATCATCAAGGAATTGTATATTGGTGCTTAGACCTACAATCTGTCAAACAAAGAGATAGGTCTTTTGAAAAAAGATTTCTAGGAACACACACACACAGCTGTTTTATGGCTCTTTGTCCCGAACTACCTGGGTGGGCCAGTATGAGAAGAGACATTCACCCACTCACACCTGAAACGTGTTGTGGGAGTCTGTCATCATTCTGGATTTCACAAGGTATGGGGAAGATAATAGAGGCAAGAGTGCCGACAATCTGGCTGAACGCCACATGATCCAGACCATCGATGCCCCCACCTCCACATCCCCCAATTTCTAGGAAGGTATAGAAGGTATAAAATAAAAATTGCCGACACCAGGTCGATTAAACCATCTGGTTATTATTATAAAACGAGTAAGATTATAGTGTCATAAAATCCAAAGGACTGCAAGAACACTTTACAAAAGTACGCATAAAAGTATGCATTCGGAGTCGAGCACAAGCAAAGATACGTCAGACACAGTCGTTGACAACACTTGGCTACAGTGGACGGTGGACGGGATGTAGAGAGCATGTAGAGAAATTTAAGTCCACAGTCTGGGATGGAGTTCCAGAGGAAGTACTGTTATTCTTGGATATATCCAAATTTTGTTAAAACACAGTGTAGGATGAGTCACAAGAAGCCCACATGCAAAAACTCACTCAATTCACGCGGCCATTTCATTTCGACGCACAGGCACAGGCATGCACTTTTTACCATAGCATTGGACAGTTAAGTTTTATTAGATTCTAATGACAAGAATGGCCTCTAATCTGTAAAACCTCAAAGAATCTGTTTCATGACAACTTAACCAGGAATCTGGCTAACCCACAGTTACCTGATGAGTTGCAATCTAGACAGAGCGTGCATTTTTAATTGATAAAGTAATAATTAAGTAACAGCCAGCTACTATTATTTGGTAATTGCCGTGAACCAGCTCAATAGCTGTACTGTACCGGTGAAGGTAGCAGTTAAAACATTTTAATGGGAGAAATTGTTTAGTGGTAATTTGCGCAGTTAATCGCTTCGTGTGCTGCGACATTGTAGATATGGAATTGCTCTGGCTGTTACACGACGTTGCACATAACATGTATACAGCGATGGGTAAAAGACGGTGTCTACCAGCACTCTGCATTGTCCAGGGAACATTTTCCTGACCGAGATATTCCATGGTTCTGGTATGTATACCAGGCTTCTATGTCGATTTCTAGTGGTTAGTTGGTACTGGTAGTACAATATCCTACAGGAGTATACCAGAGTTTGGCTTCAAATCAAGCTGAAGAAAAATTGTGGCTGGTATTATGTAGTTAAGCTGTATTTCCAGGATCACATAGAAAGCTGGAAGTTTACAGTACTGGAATATTTGAACTAGGTCTGTTAATATGAAGTTCAGATATTCAAAGCTTTGATTTCCAAGTTGGAAAGCTGACTCGAAACCTGATTCTTTGGCAGCATGACGAGTTAATGGCATGGCTCATCAATATCTCGTCATAGCAGAACATCATCACTATGATTCACACACACGCTGCGCTGCGCTGGGATGGGATGCAATGGCCTATGCTGTTAACTTACTGTATTTCAATGGAGACAAACACACTTTGAGTTAGCAGCGCAGCCCATCCCATCCTATCCCGGTGTGTGTATGAATGCACCATGATGGCACATCAGGCAGTCAGTCAGTCAGCGGCACTGTGCTGGTGTTCCCCATTAACGGTTACGCAGTCTGCCTCATGTCCGACGAGACGCTGTTCACCCATCCCTGACTGCTCTCACCGTGCAGTGGTTGGCTAAGATGCCACCCGTCATCGGAATGATCAGCCTCTCTTAGCTAACACCGTGATATAGTTCAGGACCACAACAGCGTGACGGCGGCGACTGACCACCCAGATGGACAACGGTTGAAATTATCAACTGTTATCGGTGTCGTTAGGAACAGAACAAAAATGGTTTGTATAAGCCACTACTGTGTCGAACTTGTTGTATGAGTGTGTTTACAGTCCAAAGTGTCGGCACGAATACAGTCAGATGGATTGTCCCAGGCAGTACAGATGCTACTGTGGAAAAGTCGTCGATCCGGTGTTTGATCCGTGGCTCGTGCCACACTCCTGTGGCCAAGAGTGTGGCCGCCCATTGAGGCCAGATTGTGGACATATGTGCCATCTTCTCTGTCATCCAGGTGACTGACTGGTCCAGGAATCATGTAATTATTTACATCAGTAAATGATTAGTATTGCTATAGTTTTATTACAGTACTATCTGCTATTCTACCTTACTGTTTTGTTATGCACACAGTGCTATGCTAGTGCAGTATTAGCTGTGGGCCTATGTTTGTCTGTGTATCTGTTACAAGCCAGGTGGGCTATTGAAATGTTTTCATGAATTGAGTTGATTTCGGCAAAAGTAACGGCGCTTAGTATACATAGATTTCATAGATTTGGTTGTGATGCAACCAATGAGACTTCGTCATCATTTCCAACATTGATATGATACAGGCTGATACCTCCACAGCACTAGTGAAATGATCCCTCTAGATACACAGGTCTATCATACAGAGTAAAGTCACTGCACAGTTTGTAGGAACGTCAGCTTAGCAATAACAAAAACTTTGAGTAGTGTTGTATCGGCTGTCGGACTAAACATTTTTTGTGGGTGTCTGTGTTAGAACCCTACCAGTTTATGAGTAGTTTATGGTGCGTAATACTCTATGTGTATTTGTGATGATATTCCATTTACTAAGTCATAAAATTATTTTGGTGCTTTAGACATTTGACTTGTCTTCTGGCACCATGTTTTAAACTGCTAAGTTTTTGACATTTATAATGAAAAGGCAACAAAGTCACATTAGTAGTTTGGCAAAGCACTATGGGTACATAAATAAGACAACTTTAAGTCAGGCTCAGTAAGTACCATATAGATGATAATCTTTGATTAGGGTTGAGGTTAATATATTGCTGGCCTTCCTATACTGGGTAGGGATAGCTCTCCACCCCTGACCTTTCGTCTCTGATATAGCCATATATTTGTGCTGAAAAGGGACGTTAAACACTAACTAACTAACTAACTTTGATTGGGCAAACCACTTCAATATCAATATCATTGAAATCGATTAATTGGTTTCCAGGCCATTAGTTGCAGCGATGATGTGAATGTTTGCAGGTCCATGTCCGCCGTGTCCACAGACTGTCAAAGTGATGTGTCACTGTAAGAAGACGAAGCCAGAGTTGCGGCGGTGTGGGGCATCGGAATGGTCTTGCGGCAAGCCGTGCATGAAGACGCTTTCTTGTGGTCGTCACCAGTGCAGTCTGCCATGTCACAAAGGTAGTTCATTCCTTTTTGTGTTTGATGATTTGTATTTCATTGATTTAGTGTCTGTAGGTTTAGTTTTGTGTTAGCCTAGATTTATAATATAGTTAATTTTTTCTCCTGGCTTTAATGTTGATTATCTCAGTATTAGCCGAGAAATTGTTGCTGGGAAGATCATCTCCGATGTGTCGTATTTAGTGTCAAGTGGTATAAAATCTTAAATGGGCCCATTCCATGGGGCCATAGCAGTCCCCTCTGTCACGCGTTGTCGTTGTTGTTGTCGTCGTGAACATCGCACACCGCCTGCGCTATAGCTATAGCTGGCGTGTGACTAGCGACACCTGGTGACTGGCAATGTAACGGCGGCTCGCAGTAGCGAATCGGCCCAAATGCTTCTTGTTCAATCAGTCAACTTGTTTTACGTTTTGAGATTCAGATCTGCTTTTAGCCATGGTAGGCCCACGCACCAGTTGCTCATGTATGTATGTTTATTTTGCTCATGTATCTATATCTGTGTCTCCAGTAGGTCAGATTGTGTCCATGTAGGTGATTGTGCTGTGTGCCGTGAGATGGCTGTGCTGAGGTGCCTGTGTGGACGAAACAGTGTCCTGCGACCCTGCGGCGATGCCACTTGGCAGTGTACCGAGGTAATGTATATCAGTGCTTCACTGCAACATTAGGCCCGTTTTTGAGCAGCTAACAGGGCGTGTCTGGTAGGTGCTCGCTATGTAAACATGGCAGTCGCGTGACTGGCATACCGAAAGCTGACTGGCCTGGCGTGAAAAATAAACAACTAACAGCTACACCCTGTTAGGTTCTGGTAGGCGACCAAAAATGGGCCTATTGCTTTTACAGCATGCGTGAGCGTATGAGTAGCCAGTGTTAAAGAGAACTGTTGACGTGATCTCCGGGTGTCCGCTAATAGATTACATTGCATGGCTGTCAGACGAACAAGACTCAGTACCGTCGGCGACCGTGCCTTCCCAGTGATCGGCAGTCACTTCTGGAACATTCTTCCTGATTCCGTCACCTCTGCTCCATCTCTCTCTGTCTTCCGGTCACGCCTCAAATCACACTTGTTTGAACGGTCATTCACGACTGACAGTTACTGACACTTACCTCCAGTGCTTACACGGGACAGTCGGACAGTCGTTTAGCAGTTTTTAACCATAGGCGACTTTAAATAATTTCTATGTAATGTAATGTAATGTAATGTAATTGCCTCAATGTGTGTTTATTGTAGGTGTGCGGAAAGCTGTTAGCATGTGGTCATCACACTTGTTCGGAGATCTGTCACTCTGGTGACTGCGCTGCGTGCCCTCGCTCCGGCAAACAGACATGCCCTTGTGGAAAAACCAGTAAGAAATACTCGTAATAGTAACATTAATTATGTTTATTGCGCTGTCATCATGGCAAAGCCGTTGCGAGAGTTTACCTGGTTCGTTTGATTAATGCAGATCGAATGTCAGATCATCGACAGCCCTTAGACCAAGTCTGTGATTCTGTTATCATCCACATCACCGCCACTGTTTATTATTATTACTCATCTTAAGATCCGATACGTATTTTACAGAGGGTGGAAGGCTGAGTCGACATATGCACTGCAGTAAGGATTTGCTACCTATGCCCAAGGCTGTATATTGCAGTGATAAAGTGTCTCGGTTTCTAGTGATGTTCTTGTTCTGGTTTCAGTGGTATCTGTAACTGTGTTGGTGTGTGTGTCCGTGCTCTAAAAGAAAAATAACATGAGCTAGCAACATCAAACTTGATAGACATGCAGTGCATCGCAGTCACTGGGCATGCGTTGACCCGGAGTTCAAGAGGTCAAGGTCACGTGGTTATTGAATGCCCTGCTAGCCTGGATGTGCAGGTTGATATAACTGCTGCTTAGGTGTTCAGTAGTCATTGTGGCCCCGTGTGGCCCCTTATCCCGTCACTTCCCCACTTTCTTCTCTATCATTTAGTATCTTTTATTCCCTTTCTCATTCACGCTTCATCTATCTTCTTGCTATTCATCCCTTCCCATTATACCAGAATAGTCCCTCTCCGTTTCCACGCCCGGATGTCGTAGCAGGCGACTAATCGTGGCTTTAGTTTTATTTGTTATATGGTATTTTTAGTTAAGGATGCATGCTTATTTGTGTTGTATTTGATTTATTTTCGTCTTGTGGTGTGAAGTTGTCTCTCCCTGTTATTGGCGCAGGTGTAATAATTTAAATGAGCCTTTTGATCCCTTTCCCTTTTTGGGTGGCTGCTAAATAAAATGGGACCAGGGTTGAGGTTAATATATCGCCGGCCTTCCTATACTGGGTAGGGATAGCTCTCCACCCCTGACCTTTCGTCCCTGATATAGCCATATATTTGTGCTGAAAGGGGACGTTAAATACCAACTAACTAACTAGTAGTCGTTGTGTTCGTAGGTTTCGATCTCGCTTGTACAGAAGAAGCGCCGACGTGCATGGAAACGTGCGGTCAGCTGAGAGAGTGCGGTCGACATCGCTGCATGGAACATTGCCACGTCGGACCATGCAGCACGGTACGTGAGACGTTCGACATTCTACCACTGACAGTGTTGTTGTCACTGAGAGTCCACTGGGGATAGGAGGCTGAATGGGCGTGAACAAACTCCGTAGGTTAGCGGATTACTCCATGTTGTCTGATAATATCACCAGGACACCTCTCATTCAGTCGACAGCGTCTGAGCTATAATGTTAGTGTGGAGTGGCGCAACGGTAGAACGTTGGACTTGCGATCAAGAGGTCGTGGGTTCCGATTGCCAGGTCGGGGCACAACTGCGTAACGACTGTGGGCAAGTCGCTCACACCCGCGTGCCTCGACGCCGACAGTCATCGTTACTATATGGAGTCGTTAAACTGGGTATCTTTCTTTATGTTTAAGAATGAAAACTATCAGATCTGTCCTGTACTGTGTTGTGTACAACAGTTGTAGATAGTGATATGCACCACATATCGGCGATTTTTAAACTAACGTCTTAGGTTTAGGGTTTTTCTATTTGTCGTGCTTATTTGTTAGGTTTAGCATTTTTGGTATGTTTGAAGGTCAGCTTAGGTATTTTATTTATTTTGCTTTTTTTGCTGTTGTTGCGTTTTGTTTCGTCAGTAACTAGCCAGGTGATTGGCATGGAATAACATCTCCGAAATGACTGATTTTGTGTCATGTTGGACGTAAAACAGTAGCTCAGTCGGTCGATAGACTTGTCGATTGCCGCTGAAGTGAACGTGATGTTGTGAATGAAAGTGTCGTGAGATGGTGCGGAAGAAATGTCGGTGTGGTAAGAGAGATCGTGAGATTCAGTGCTACAAGGAGTTCCAGTGCGACGTGAAATGCGCCAATCTCCGTGACTGCGGCGTGCACCAGTGCAAACGCAAGGTCTGCACCGTTTGACCGTGTTTCTCCCTCATATGATATCGTCATTTCTAGAGTAAGTAGTAGTAAACGCGTATAGCAGTTCGCAAACGCCTCGCTGCTACGGGAACTCACGTGCCATATGGGATCACACAGTGTTACCTGCCACCCGGCAGAGGTGACATTCCCGCCTTTACCCCATCCGGTTAAGGCTGGTACTCGATTTAGCGACCCCAGAGGGATGCAAGGCTGAGTTGACCTAGTTGGCTTGTTACATACCGAGGTGGTATACCCGCCCAAAGGCGGTCACCCATCCCAGCACTAACCGGGCTCAACGTTGAGTAACTTCGTTCGTGCGACGAACGACGCTACCACAGGGCTAAACCGCCAACAAACGACCACTCTCCAGAAGTTATAAACTTTTCACCATTGTTTCAGTATAACCAAACATCGCAAAGTGCTGTCCAATGTCCATAACACGTAATTGTGCACACAACAATTAACAAATCAACATAGGAGTCATACACATAGCCCTATTCAAGTGTATTTGAAGTGTAAATAGTAACGTCGCTTGGGGTACAGATGCTGAAACAGTTGGGACAGCATTACATTTCCTTGGTCTGCAACATGCAAGATTGCTGTATGGGCACAATGTATCAATTACCAGCATAGATGGATCATGAGTGAACTGCTAAAGCTCGATAAAATACAAAATGCCTCTCTAAATCACTGATGTCTCAAGAAACGGTCCATTCCCAGAAAGCAAACTTGATCTCGTTACACTTCACTTCAATAAAGAGGTGGTTACCACTTTATTGGACGAAAGGGTGGATGCAACAATTCACAAGGCCAAGGCCAAGAACTTGACCTTCAATGCTAAAGCCAAGGACAAGTTCAATAAAATTGTCCTTGACGACTCCCTAAAGTCAAGGTCAAGAACTATACCATCACTGGAATTGCATGAAACTCTAGAAGACTTCAACATTTACGCACATCACATGATGTAACTTATTTTCAAACATGCTGCACAGTGAAATAGCAGGAATCTACGTCAACTTGTCTGGGTGCAAGTTGTCCTGAAGTAAAATCTGCTTGATAACATCATGAGGACTAACAAGAGATGTGCTACCAACAATCACCTACAAACACCCACATTAAACATCATAATAGTTTATCTTTGGAACAATTAATCTGCTAGTTTTAATACCCAGTGACCGAAAACTACAGTAGTATCCATAAGATGTTATCCATGCTCATTAAAATACACAGTAACACTGCAGGATCAATATGTCTGTTATCGAACACGCTTGTTATTGAACACAACATAACGAGTGAGATTAAAATATTTTGCTAATCAATGATATACACTGTGTCTCAAAAAAACGACACTGACATTGCACACTATAACTTCAACGCACATCAACCGATTTTGGTTATTTTTGGCAAGGATGTTGCTGAGTGAGTACTCTATTGAATGGTGATTTGTTATTCCACCTCTCCTAACTAATGTCTCTGCACTACCTTTGGAAACAAACCCCAGAAATTACATCTTTTCAGTCATGCTCGGAAACAACATTGCTTTGGCTTGCTATATCTTCGACACTCATCAACCAATTTTGATATATTTTGTAGACAATAAGGTCATATTATGAAGTACAGTGTGCAAATAATTATTATTTCTCTTCTGGCCATTTTTGTAAAACACCAGTTTGTCAACAAGATCAATGCGGACGATGTGTCATCTGGCACTGCCGGAAGGATGGTCGACCTACCCAGTAACCCGTAGCTATTGTAACACCTTGTAGATGCTGCTAACATTCCAGCCTATGCTGGGAAACTCTCTGACTAAATGATTATCATTGTAGCCTTTCAACTCACACAAATTTTTAATCAGAATCTTATCTTCTCAAACATACATACATACATACATAAAATGTTATAGTATACATAAAATAGACCTACTGTGCATTACAGAAGTTCAGATAAAAACGATAAACTAATTAAAAGCAATGTTAAAAAGATGAATCTTTAATGCGCGTTAGAAAGAAGGTTGTGAGTCAATGAGTCTGATATCACTGGGGAGACTGTTCCAGACGTCAGGACAGCTGACTGAGAATGCGCGTCGACCGAACTGTGTTCTTGTTCGACGGACGACAGTGGACCTGGTTGTGGATGACCGTAGCTGACGCTGATGTGCACTAGGGCTGAATGCCACTAGGTCCTTGAGGTATAGAGGGGAACGTTGATGAAAAATACTGTACATTAATGTTGCGACTTTGAAAGTGATACGGAATTTTATTGGAAGCCAGTTATGTGAGACCGACCACTGCGGCCAAGAATGAGCCGAGCAGCTGCATTCTGAACCTGTTGGAGAGGGGCGAGTGTTGATGCAGGAAGACCGTCTAGTACATAGTTACAGTAGTCCATACGAGACATAAGAGACATAACCAACTGTATCATAATTTCCAACCAGAGACGTCAAAAATGTGTCATTTCCGCCTTCGTAATCTCGCAGCTAATCAATGACGTAATAACAAATAGACATGACAAGTTAAATAAGCTTATGACAGTTCAAGCTCCGTAACTATTTCCTGCCAAAAATTCTTAAAATTGGTTAATGAGTGATGAAGATACAGCAAGCGAAATCAGTGTCATTTTTGGTATACAGCATGACTGAAGAAACGCAATTTCTTGGGTTCATGTTTCCCTATGCAGTGCAGAGACACTAGCTAGGAGAGGTGGAATAGCAAATCACCATTTAATAGCATATTCACTCAGCAACACATTTGCCAAAAATTACTAAAATCGGTTGGTGTGTGTTGAAGTTATAGTGTGCTACATCAGTGTCTTTTTTTGAGACACAGTGTATAACCTGACAGCAGTGACGAAATTTTCCTCAAAGAAATAAAATCAGTTTACCTGAATGTTTGTCTTAGCAGATGCAACAACATCGCGAATCTGCCGCACCTCTGTGCTTGCTACTCCACCAATTACAAATATGATCAACAGCGACTGGTCACCAGGACGTGGCTTGCTGGCAGCTCGAAATAACCTTAGCACACACACACACACAGAGCAGCTGAAGACACAAAATACTGTTTCCAGACTGCAGTCTTAACATTAAGAACTTCATTGAAAATTTTAATCCGAAAGAAACTTTGTATCTAAATGTTTCTCCGCGCCTATAACCAGAACGGGGTTCGATTGGTTTGACTGAACCACTCTGGTGGTGAAATAAGTGCAATTTTTAAAGGAAAAAAATTCACTCTAGTTTCAAACCATAAAAGTGTTGATCGATATCAGTAGTGAATTGTGTTAGATGAAAGCTGGGCACAGGCATTACTACCCAGTGTATAGGATGATACATTGAGACATTATTGCAACCCAAAGAGTTAGCAAGTTGACTTAGCAGTGGAATATCTTTCTTTCACTGTCACATCAGTAAAGATGGCATTTTCAACATAATATGAATATGCTGTTCTGTCATATTATCTCAAAATTTCCTACAAAAACTTGGCTTGAGAGCTCTCAGTGAAGAATTTTCGGTGGCGGTAATGAAATGCCAATGCCACCTACCCAGATTTTTTTTTCTGGCTGATTTTTGGCTGACCATAGGAGGTTTTTTAATAGGCTTGGGTAGGCTAAGTCTACCCAAATAAAAAAATGTCCTCAAAACTTACCAATACTGTGCAAAAAATAGAAATTAAAACTAGCTATATGACGCTTCATGAATAATGATCTCCTAATGGCTACAGGGAGTAGGTATTCATGCCATGTGGGGAAATGCTGTTCCCCAAATATTTTTTGGGATGCTGTTCCCCCATATCAAGGCAGAACGGTGATACAGTAGCATTCCACCAAATAGGCTTGCAAAGAAATGAATCGTTGACCTCGATGTCTGAACAGCTAGCACACACAGACAATATGCAACAGACACATAGGTACTAATAACTGGCACACGGCTGGTCAAATTTTAGACATTTTCCACCATTTAGGTATCAGCGTTTAAACTGTTTATATTCACAGTAGTGTAAAAATCTTGCTCTGAACAAAAGAATGTGTCGTCCCAATTTGCCTTAATACTGCACAAAATTTGGTAAGTTAATTCTCAGGAAAATCATTAACATTGTTGCCACCAGCTATATCTTATTTTAAAGCTAAATTCGATTTTGGCTGGGGCTCCAATTCAGACCCAACTGGGTGGAGCTTACAGCACTTTCCCAGACTCCCTAGCTGGATTTAAGGGGCCTACTTCTAAGGGAAGGGAGGGGAAAAGGAAATGGGAAGAGGAATGGACGGAAGGGAAAGAGAGGGGAAGGGAATGGAGGGAAGTGGAAGGGAGGGAAAGGGAATGAGAGGGAGTGGAGGAGGAGAAAGGAAGGAGTAAGAATTGGAAGAGGGGACTGCGGAGGGAAAGAGAAAGGGAGAGGGAGTGGAGTGAGTAGAGGGGAGTTAGCCTATCCTAACGTGAAACTCTAAAACCGCCTATGCGGCTGATGCAAAAAAATGAACAGCATAGCCAAATTCAGCAGCTGAGGGGTCTGGCCTCAGCAAAGTCAACTCAATTGGTTTCCTTTCATTGGGCCCATTCCATGGGGCCATAGCGGTCCCCTCTGTCACGTGTTGTCGTTGTCGTCGTCGTCGTCATCGTGGACATCGATGCGCAGGCGGCGACAGTGGCGGCAGTAGCGACCCCTGGTGAATGACAATGTAAAACGGCTCGCAGTAGCGAATGGGCCCAACATATTTCAAATGCTTCTTGTTCCAAAATGCAAAGCCAGTTCAGCATTAAAGATCATTCATAAAACAGCAATCTAAGATGTGATATGACTACTTCGTTGCACACTGACATGCAGATATAATGCAGTTACCCAAATCCACTTTTCAGAAGATCGCCAAACCCTGACGACTTGTGGACAACATCGAGAAGTTCTGGCCGACTGGAGTCAACAATGTCTTCAGTGATCTGCCTTAGCAGCGGCTTCAGGCGAGCTTGACTGCTCAGAGAGCCAGGCTCATAGACATGCCTGCCATACAGTACAATACCACTACTATGGCAACAGTTAACTAAAATGCTCCATTCAAACAGAATAAAGTTACTTCAAAAGAATAAGAAAAGTCCACTGACGAATGCTGACAATGCCAAAAGTCACAGAAAATTTACGGACACATTTCATGGACCTTAATCATTTTTTCTAGTTATTATTTAACCATAAAGTAATAAAATGCTTTCCACTTATTACACACAGCAAATATGTCATCACTCACCAAGGCTATCTGCTGTGTAGCAGTTATGTAAGCAATACTTGCTTATTACTAATTTACTATTCACTGCACTTATACTGAACAACAAAGTCTGTATAAAACCATATTGAAAAAAGTCCCAAAAACCTCACCAATAAAAACTACATAAAAGTTGAAATTCACAAAAAATTGAAATTCACAAAAAATCAAGTATTTCGCAGAATTTCACAGAAGTGTGTTTTCTTAAAATGAGGTTATTTAGCCCGCTCGTTTAAGTTGCCGACCAGGCCGTATATTTTGCTTGCGTTAATTACTTCTTTTTCTTTTTTTTACTCAGAGCAAAGCTATCTCAGTGTCTAATGGACCGATTTTCACGATCTTTTCACCAAATGGAAGGTATTTGCGTGAATTTTCTTGATGAGGTCCAGTTTTTCCAATTCATCAAGGGACGTTGCCATGGCAACTAATTTTGTGGCAAAATTACCTACCTCCTCCCCTTGCACTTATGGCTCTCGCATTCAGAAACGGAATGCGATAATGCCGTGTGTATGCATGATTAAATAGCAATACTAATGCCACAATATTGTGTAAAATTTTGGTGAAGATCAGTCCAATAGTTTTGGTGGAGAACATTCTATTCGAAATTGCATTGCATGTTCACATCGTGGTTCGGTGTATTTCGTCGAATATCTCTGGATGTACTGGACCGATTTTCGCAATCTTTTCACCATCTGAAAGCGGATTATGTGCCGATGATGGATCTGTACCTCATTCTCAAATTTGTCAAGGGACGTTGCCATGGCAACCAAATAATGTTGCCGTAATGAAGGTAAACTGATACTACGTGCATTCTTTGCAGTTCGCCAGATGGTAGCTCAGTTTTGTTTCGCTACTACTTGCTAGGGGGCGACACTGCGGCACCGAGCGGGCTATTTGCTAGGCTTTGCCACTCATTTCTAGTTTCAAACAAAATGTGATGGCTATTAAATTAATTAATACCTGTACTGTCTGAGGCCATCTCGTGTACGACACAATCCACAAAGCTTGTCAAAGATGTCGTGCATCACTCTGGCACATTTCACTTCACCGCAGTCACCGTGGACTATATTTTCGCACACAGTTTCATAGTAAACATATACGCTGATGCAATACTTACACAACAATTAATTTATACAGCATCTGAGGTGAATGCTCTGTATAGGTGGCATGCATGTGGTAGTAACTTCAAGGCTGAAGGCTCAGCACTACACAGTAACAACAATAATGTTGGCAGATGGTGGGCAGACATAATCGCCATTTACTGCCATTAGTTTGTCAAATGTTTTGCAATATTTTTAAACAATGTATTGCAAATGGGCAAGTTAGAGGGTGATTTTCTGGAACATAGTGGCTAGCTCAAACACGAGCATCAGTTAAATGGCCAGCTGCTATGCAAATCCATCTTAGCTAGTTCTGATTTCTTCCTTCAGTTATTTACAGAAGAGAACTACTGCAGACAAACAGTGCAGTTTTTTAATAGGCAGAATATCATTCCTCTCAACCAAGTAAGTAACAAACAACACATATCCGCACTGAAAGCACATAAAACACTAAAACACATACCAAGCTTTTCAATGACATCACTGCAGCCAGCTTCGGTGTCCATTACTGTTTGGAAAAGCAATGTCTGTAATTTCATGCACAGTCAAATAGCTAAATAAATGTCTAAATAATGTAGGCATTTATAAAACTGTGAGTATATATCAAAACTGGAATGTAGACTATATTCCAATTTTGATATATACTCACAGTTTTATTTAGCAATAACTAATGAAAGCAGTTACATTCTTGAAAATTGGTGTATGATTCAATTCAGTAACATACCAGCCACTGTCTAAATTCTGTAGACTGTCCAGGACAAACCAGCGAGAAATCAACAGTGTATTCCAGTTATACAATATCTGTCACATTATGTTTTTAAACAAGACAAAAATGTATGCACAACAACCTTAAAATCCTCTTCCAATAAAATTGGCAACACAGAGTGATTAGTTTCACTGAATTACCAGCAGATGCTGTCAAGCCATCATTACAGGACAAGTTATTATTAACAACATCGTATGCACTTACAAATTGTATTTACTTACTTATTACATTTACAAACCTTCAGCTCCTCGAGTTCTTCCGGCTGGACATCGTGCACATTGCTGATGAGTGAACATACAAATGTCAGCAGTAGTAGAACATCATCAACGGAGTTTGTACTAAAAATAACACGAATGATGCACATTCAACAGTAAATAAACAATCAACCAACTCTGAGTACGGCAGGCTTAATTATTATCTTGAGCTACAAAAAGGTCAACTTCAAACGCGAAGCCACAGGATGGACTGAAGGTTGGGGGAGCTTGAACCCCCTACTTGTCTCTAAGGCCATCCGTGGAATTTACACAAAACTAATGAAAAATTTGGGGTAACCCCTTCCCTTAGAATATATTCAGTGATTAGCTAGTTCTAAGTTTTTGACAGCTGTCAAATGTAGCGAAAGGTACAGACGTGAATATCACATTTCAAAACTGTCTGGAGCTACTGGTGTCCCCCTCCCCAACCGAGTAAGAGCAGGGGCGGATCCAGGAGTAGAGTTCGGAGGGGGGCGATATACGTCTATATGGTGAGCATAGAGTACGAGCCTATAACGGGAGTCTGGGGGCTGTGCCCCTGTTCAAGGGGTGAAGCCCCCTGAAGCTGAACACTTTTGCATTGTGATATGTCTGAAATGGTGCAAAGCTGCTATGTTTATGAGCTGTTTATGGTCATTAATGACAGCAACTGCCAGTGAGTCTATATGCGTAACACGGCAGCTGAGTTTTAATTTTTTTATCCATGGTTTGGTGGGGCATGGCCCCTTTGCCCACTCCCTTCCATCCGCCCCTGAGTAAGAGGTCTGGGGGAGTGTGGAGAGCACCCCCAGTGGGGTCTGGAGC